>Ga0307516_10001210_pt1 | contig 35966 bp, 17 predicted proteins | sample 19_EM_MG_FD_203310 | JGI IMG/M metagenome (GOLD analysis project Ga0307516, IMG submission 203310) | Populus trichocarpa ectomycorrhiza microbial communities from riparian zone in the Pacific Northwest, United States - 19_EM | ecosystem: Host-associated > Plants > Roots > Unclassified | place... | reverse complement strand
TTTTTGAACTGGAGCAGCATCACTTTTTGATGGAAGCGCATGGCTGTATCAACTACCGTTTTCCTTCAAAGTTATTTGAGAATTTGAAGCTGTAATGCTTTGGTTGCACTGAATTCTATACATGATGTTTCATAAGCAGCGTGAAAAAGGGAAACACGGTGTTCTGTAGTATGCCGGCAGCTCTATCATACAATGTCTTGTTGGTTCGACTCTGTTTTTGTCTCTACGTTTGAGTCTTGTTTGTTCTTCTTTCAACTTTCCACAACGAGTGGAAAAAGTTCAATTTGTATTGAACAGTTTACTGATTTTTAAAATAATCGAAGAGATTTTGATTCTCAAGTAGTGTACCCTGCCTTTTGAAAGTCATTTATTTTGTAGCCTTTGCTGTGAAAAACATATTCTGTGAGATCATTAAACCTCATTACCACTGGCCTCTTCACTCCTTATTTTTTTTGGATGGGCTTTGAAGATCTCTATGTGCAAAAAGTTAGCTTCTGGGAAGCCTTTGCATTAGGGTAGACCGTCCGTTTGTATTTGAGTGTCCTTGTCTGAACTATTGAGATGGTTGACACGAATTTTCACTCTTGGATTGTGAGCTTCTCATTTTAAACTGCGAGCCTGTTTGGGTTGAAATGATCAGTCATCCATGCTGCTCATCTTTTCTGTTGCTATCTAACCTGGAAAGACTTTTACACATAATTTAATCTTTCTTTCTAATTATTTTTATTTAATGGTTGTAGTCTCTTTTTCAAGCAAGAAATGGAGCTGTCTCTAATAGGACTTCAGAATGCTGGGAAGACTTCTCTTGTAAATGTTATTGCGGTAAGTAAGAGTTCTTGTGAGAGGCGTGATCTATATTTTATATGTTTCTCTCCTCCTTCGGTTCGGATGCTGATGGCTGTATTTTTGTTTCTGGCTGTTGATTCTAGACTGGTGGATATAGCGAAGACATGATCCCAACAGTAAGCCGTTATCTCACAAATTGTCATTCCATTATGCAGAAAATTTTGCCTAAGAAGTTTTCATTCTGCCTGTAATTCTTTTTATATCACTATCACATAAATCCTATTGACATTCAAGTCACCTCTTTCACCATCAGGTTGGATTTAATATGAGGAAGGTTACAAAAGGCAATGTCACAATAAAGTTGTGGGATCTCGGAGGTCAACCACGATTCCGCAGTATGTGGGAGAGATATTGTCGTGCAGTTTCGGCCATTGTGTATGTCTCACACTGCTTAATATTCTCATAACACTGTCTTTGAACTTGGAAGACTCTCATTATATTAGTTTTAAACATGGTCATTGCTTATTAATAATTACAGATGATGTTTTGTTTTTGTTTTGTTCTTTATTTTTTTCCCCTTTGTGAAAAAAACATGTGTTAGCCGGTCTTTTAGGGATAATAATCTCTCATAGTAATTGCTGGGGATGTTTTTCTGTGATTTCAGTTGAAGTGCTTTTATAGTGTCATTGCAAGAGACTTTGGATGTAGAAGATCCTATTTATGCAGTGCCCTAAATAGAAGAGTTGCATTTCCACTTTGGCCCTTTCATCTACATTATGGTTTATGTTTATCCCACTCTCTGTTGCATATGCACCTTTGTATTTCAAAGCTAAGCATGAGGAGTACAATGTACCATTTTTGTCATGAGGGTGCTGAAACTAGTTAAATAAGTGACTCTTCATGTTGTCGCACGTAGCAAAAATTTGTTTATGTATAAGATATCTTTTACTATCCACTGTCTGGTAAACCAGCTTAATGAATTATATATTATTTGTTTTTCTTTGTTTTTTCATGCAGATATGTCGTGGATGCTGCTGATTATGATAATTTATCTGTCTCAAAAAGTGAACTGCATGATCTTTTGAGTAAACCGTCACTGAGTGGTATCCCTTTGTTAGTACTGGGAAATAAGATTGACAAACCAGGATCCTTGTCTAAGGAAGATTTTATGGAACAAATGTAAGTTCACTAGATATCTTAAGATGCACGCAGGAGGCTGTAAAACAATTTTGTATTATCAGTTTTCAGAGCATTTGATGCTAAGAATTATGTTATTCTGTGCAGGGGGCTTAAGTCCATCACCGACAGAGAAGTATGCTGCTACATGATCTCATGCAAGAACTCAACCAACATCGATACAGTTATTGACTGGCTTGTAAAACATTCAAAATCAAAGAATTGAGCATCAGTTCCTGTACTTTTCAGCTTTCGCAGCCACGATTTTGAGTTGCTAGTTAAAGTTCGTCTGCTGTGTCTAACTGGGTTATCGATGTCTGACCATTGTCTTTCATTTTATCCTGTGGGCTCTAGTTAATGTATGTATCATTTGAGTTCACGTCCAAGTGTTATTGACACACTAGTAATGTTTGGTTGCGTACTGGTTTGATTTTTATGGACAAATATTAATCAATTAGTGTGATTTCCTAAAACAAACTTGCGACAGTGATTTTCAATGAATAATGGTCTTTGCCCGTATTGGCAGTTTTGTATTTCTTTGAGATGCTGGTGCTCGGTAGAATGGGATCTATTTAAAGTATTTTTTTTAAAAAATTAATTTTTTTGAAATTAATTTTTTTTAGTATTTTTAAATTATTTTCATGATGTTAAAAATAATTTTTTAAAATACTTTTAAATAAAAAAATATTTTAAAATAAAAAAATATTTTAAAAAACAATAATAATTAAAATTTTAAAGTGATGGTTACATTCCTGTGGAATAGCTGCTGTGCATGCATGGTCCACCCTTGGTCTAGACCAATTTTTGGTTGTGGTCTAAACTGTAAAACCTATGGCCTACTTCTAGTTGAAGGACTCGTAAAAAGGTATCGTTGTAAAAAAGCATGCCACAAATAACAAATCTTTGCTCAGGTCAGGTGTGAAAGAAATAACATTTTAGTTAGTCAGTGACACCGCAAGAGAGTAGAAATCTCCCAGTTGGACTCGTGGATCCTATCTAAAAAGAAGGGAGAAAAATATAGATCACTGATTAAAATTTGCTAAACAAAGATTTTCATATTATTTTAATATATTAATATTAAAAATAAAATAAATTTATTTTAATATATTTTTAAATAAAAATACTGTCGCTTAACCAAATACAAAAACCCACCTCGGGTTATAATCCCCGTCACCATCCTCCTAGTTTGCTTTAGAAACCAATATTAAAGTAGCTTAGCATAGGCCTTGATGTCTAGGGACCACTGCTGTTAAGGCGACAACCCTGATTATATAATAATCCAAGTACAATTATATAACCTTGAACTGTAAAAACTGTAGCATTCATAAATAAATGTATGAAAAACACCTGAGTACTTGATGTTGTTTCCCGTAATAAAACCAACCACCCAACCAACCAAATTGGAAACCAACAACTGTCTTATCTTTTGGCTTTTTCGAGTTTTGACCTCAGTCAAATGCACACTTATCATGGTTTGTTTGTTTGCCTAGAAAACCGAGGAGAAGTGTAGAGAAAACGACTTCGAAAATCCTGTTCTCATTTTCTCTTCCTTTCCCACTGTTTTCCTGGCACTCGAATGGAGTATCAACAGTGACATCCCCCGTGGAACGTTTTCGGGCTATGTGTGCCTGTATTGTAACCACTAACCATCTACTCTCTCTCCGAATGTAGAGTATAATTGAGTTGACAAATTAAAGGTATTAGAAGTGACAACTTGTAGTGATAATTTGTGGGTTCTGGTTATTTTTGTTAGTTATGTGGATTTTATGTGTTGGTGGTTGTTTTGTTTTGTGAAAACTTCTGGGTTGCAGCTTTTGCCAAGTGTAGTTGCAGCACTCTTTTTTTTGTTTTAGGCTTTTCCTTTTATTTGGTGTGAGATTCTATTCTGTATAAGCCATTAATATAATCCTGTTTTGTTGGATTTCAAGAGTTATAATACTGGACTAGATGTCTGGTTGCATATTCTTGTACCCTTTATTTCCGTGTTTTTTTTTTTGCCTCATGTTGTGGCTGTTTGCAATGGAGATCGTATATTTGTTGTTTTGTTTTATATTCCATGCACTGGATATTGTGGTTTATCTTACTTTATGACCGATGACTGTGTTGCCAATCGTACTCGAGCATTATTTTGTAATAGAACATCCAATTAGGGCCAGTAAAACTATTAAGTTTACAGGCATGCTTCGTGAATTCCATATACTTCACCACTGTCTGTGCTTTGGCAGCAAGGGCGGACAAAATCGAGGGCCTCTTGCACCTAATCAGGCTGCAGAATATTTTCATTTACGAAGCCTAAACTTAAATCTTGTTGTTCCAAGGTAGTATTCAGTACATATTTGTTATCTGTGCAGTCCATTCCTAGTAATTTTTTGGTGACCTATAGTAAATCAGATATTTGTGTTATTTTTCTGCAATCATTTACCAATCAAACTGTTTGCTGTGGAACTTCTTTTCTAACATGATGTTGTGACTGGACCATGAATATTCTGCTGTAACATGATGTCTCTGGTTCCATCTTGCATTCTCATCTCAGAAGTCAACTCCATTTATTTATTCCTTGTGGGTTGAGTTGGGATTTAATTTTCTGTGATTCTCTAAATATTCTATAAAGTTTGGGCAAAAAAAGAAAAAAAAGAACTGATTGCAACCTCTCATGAATAGCAAGATTCGAACGGGGCATTCTGAGAATCATACTCGGGACCTCTCGCACCCAAAACGAGAATCATACCACTAGACCAAATGCCCTTTGTGAGTGATCTGGGAAAGCAAAACCTAAATGGTCATTGAATTTCTGAAACAGGAAAATGGCCATTCTATGCTGGAATTGGTTGCTTTACACCCTGAGAATTTGTCTCATTCACTTTGAATTGTCTAACTAAATGTTTTCATATTCACCAACTTAATCAGATGCATTCCTGAGTTTCTTAACCATGATTTGTATCACTGAAGGTTCTTCTTAAGATTTTGTTTTCCTTCTGAACATTGACAGGCTCTACTACATTGAGTAAAATGTTGCAGAAACAGAAAGGCTTATGTTGATAAATGTGTTGAAGGCATGAATATCGATTACAAGCTGCTTTGACATTATATATCCTACCATTTTAGATACGTGACAGGACTGAGCTGACTATACATTTGGCAGAAAGCTGATCACTACAATGCTATGCCGAACAGACCGAACCTTTTGATATGTTGCTATACAAGTTGACTTTTAAAATCTTTCCCATGCTCTAGCATCAACTCTTGCATTAAAATTAGCTTTGGGTATGTTTCTGTTCTCTTATTTTTGTCATGTCAATTGAGTTACTGAATTTGTATCAAATTGATGCGTACACTATTTGGCAGGTTCAGGTAAATGACTTTTTCCAATGTCTGAAGCCAGTGACAGGTGTGAGCCTTTCTTTCATACCTTGATTTCAGCAAAGTCTGCTTATTTATTGGTCAGCTTATCGGTAATGAATCTTACCATAAAAGAAATGTATCTGAATTTTCTTTAATATATTATGTTTTACTGTTAGAGTTGACTTTAGGTTCTTTGCTAAAATGTTTGAAACTGCAAACTAAAACTATATGAATTTTCAACTTTCTGGGAACCTAAAATTTACATGAATCATTAAATTCCTGAACCCACAAGGTCGTCAATCAGTTGAAACTTGTTTAGAGATAGTAAACAATTAGTTCATCACGCTTGATGCAGGCATATTTGTACCTTTCCCTCCTTGTTAACTCTGCTGATTTATTTATTTCCAATACCGTGGCACAGAATCTTGTTGAAAGACTGACATATCTGAACATCAAAATTTTAATATCATAGTTTTTCAGTTTGACCTTAGGCTGACAATTCTGCTCTACACGATAAAGCTGTCATGTGGAAGAGAGAAAACCAAACATTATGGCTAGAGTGAAAAATGGGGCATTCCGAGAATCGAACTCGGGACCTCTCGCACCCAAAGCGAGAATCATACCACTAGACCAAATGCCCAACCGGTGATATTTATTATTACAATCTGTCTTAATGCTCTTACAACCGCAAGTTGAAGGTATACAGCATAGTTTTCCCTTGGAAGGTCAATTAGCCATGACACTTTGAGGTGTGCCAGTCTTCTTATTGGTTTTATGACCTCTTTTCTAGCAAAAAGAGTGGAAAGAGTAATCATTTTAGTTTCAAGTCTAATGCCTTTCTTTTAGTAAATAAGTTTCAAGTCTAATGCCTTTCTTTTAGTTAATAAATAGTACATTTCTCTCCAAAGGATCAAAGTTTCTATGGTGTAAATTGGAAAAGAACCACTGATTTTTTGTGTAGTTCTACTGGTTCTTTATTGCACTTGCAGTTGGGAACTCAGAGTGAACACTGGACTCTAGATGGCAATCTGTTTTCAGTTTTAATGTTGTTCTGTCCACCCATAAAATGAAGCATGCTGCTTATTCTTCTCAATTTATTGATAAAAAATGTTCTGAGGAAAGATTCTGGGTTAAGTGAGAGTTTTGAGTTGAGCGGTGGTCAATTAATATACTAGTACAACGGTGCCTTTTGGCTCTTCCTAGTCAAATCTTACCTGCTGTAAGAAATTAATTTCCCTTTTGATTTATCTGATTTAACTTTGCAGCTTATATCCCTCAAAATTTTATCTCCTTTATTTGGTGTTGCCTGCTGCAGTCCTTGACCAGATGTTCTTTTCTGGTGTTATTAAAAGGTTGTAAGAAGAAATAGACCAGTCATATTCTGGTGAGGTGTTCTTCTCAATACGGTAAACAAATTCACATCACTGCTATGTAAAGAATGTCCAAACAATGGTATGTTTCTATTGTCTAATTTTGGCTCTCAAAATGTTTTCATACATTTGGCAGGGTCGAGGTATACCATACATGGTTTTGTGTTGATTGCTTATGCCACAAGCACATTTCTAGATTTCTTGCCTTGATTTCACAACCAACTGTTATTTGCTTGTCAATTTCCATGATGTAGGATCTTATCTGAAAGGCACTCATATTGTATGTGTATTCTGACGTTGTCATATTGTATTGAAGTTGACTTTGACTAGATCATAGGGCTAGGTCCAATTTTTATAACAATAATATGAGAACCTACCCCAAAAAATAAATAATAAAAAAATGGAAATAAAAAATTATTAGAAACTGAATCCTTAAAATCTGACTGGAAAATTTTTGGGGCATTCCGAGAATCGAACTCGGGACCTCTCGCACCCAAAGCGAGAATCATACCACTAGACCAAATGCCCATTTCTTGATGTGTATTTTATTTAAATAGTACTTAATGTCTTCTCCTAGTTTTCCTGATAATTTTAAAGTGAATTGTAGCCACTCCAGTGGATCAAACATTTTCTATTGTCAGGCCTTTTGGCAGTTCTTATTTCCATTCCTCTAGTGGATGGAATGCAAAAAACTGTATAGAAATCCTCTAGATTGGATTCCTTTTCTTTTCCCCAATTGCTAGAGACAAAAGCAGGGATGGTTATATGTCAATATGCGTGTATAAATGTACAGACACACATGTATATGTTTATTTTCATTGTGACAAATGAATAAAATGCCACAAATGACATTATTTGGCACCAAATTTGAGTATTTCAAATATTTTTCCGTTTAGTTGCTCCAGGGGAAGATAATATTTTACTGCAGAGGATGTGTGCTTCACAATTTATCTTCTTTGCTTCAGCACCTCTTGCTGCATTCTCTGTCAAAATGTTAATTACAATATGATCTCTATCCTGGAATATTTTTCAATTATGATGCAAATCAACTAAAATGTAATATTCATTTGTCATAATATTTTGAGATCCTTGCCTGAAAATATTACATATTTACTAAGTCAGGACTCTAGAAGGCACAGAACTGGGAATTATTTTTGTTTTAGTCTACAGTTAAATTAGGCTTAGTTGTGCTGATTGACTAGAGTTGATTCTATCAATGACGTTTCATGTTAGGCAACATGTCATAATTATGTTTAGTGATAAGAGTTGAGTACTTATCAATGGAGTTTCTTGCTAGATAGTACGCCATTCATGAGTAGTTATGATGTGAGGATGCATGGTAGCATAGCTTGAAAGTATAGCAAAAAATAGGCGGGGAAGGGATGAATGGCGAGTGTGGTGGAAAGCTGATCACAAAATGCCACATTCAAGATATCAGAACCTTCTACATGTGAAGGGGCATTCCGAGAATTGAACTTGGGACCTCTCGCACCCTAAGCGAGAATCATACCACTAGACCAAATGCCCAATTGCCGAGGCTGATTTTCTAATTTTCTTTGCATGAAGTTTCTGATAAATTTGAAGTGAATTCTTTTCTTGTGGTTCAACAGTTTCTGGTCTCTTGGATTTGAATGAAGTTTCTTATGTCATTTCCCTATTATGTTAAAGAGTGAATAACTTCTAAAAGTTGTTTTTCACTCTTTGGATCAATTGGAACTTGTGTATACAGAGGGTAATAGTACTGAATGTTTGAATTTTAGAATGCTTGATGCAGGAATCTCTTTAGCTTGTCCACCTTGTTTTCAATCTCTAATGTTTACTTTAAAAAAAAAAAATTTCTTTGCCATGGAATCTTGTCAGAAATTAATATTTTGGAATATATCAGAATCTCATATCACAGCTTTGTGGTTGGATATTCCGCTCAGAATATTAAAATTGTGGTTGTTATTTGGAAACGATCAAATTGATAAAAAAGACAGATTTGGGGCATTCCGAGAATCGAACTCGGGACCTCTTGCACCCAAAGCAAGAATCATACCACTAGACCAAATGCCCGTTTGATGTGCTTCTTTCCTCTAAATTGTAATCAACATGTTTTATCTCCAGCTACCCCTTTTACTTGAAAGTGAATTAGAAACATTATATTGGTTGAATCTTTAAACATTTTCTGTTGTGCTTTGGTGAGTTCTTAGTTAGGATGGGGTGCAAAACTTAAAAATGCATTTATGTTTGCTGAGATCTGTATTTATGTAATCACTTCAAGCCACATTCCCAACCTCTTAGATTTTATGTTGTGTTAGCTTCTTTAGACCAGACCTTTTTCTTTTCTTCACTCCTAATTGGAACAATCAAAGGCTAGGATTAATATATGAGTGTCCATATATGTTCATTTCATTAATGATAAATATATTGACTGCCTCAGAATCTCGGATGACCCAAATTTGCTCCAACTTTTGAGTCTTCGAGTCTTCTCCATTTCCTTGTGCCCGAGCTAGTTTCTCAGAAAGGACGTGTTATATTTTTACCCAAAGGATGTCGGCATGGCTTCACAATAGTCATACTTCACGACATTTTGAGGTCCTCGCTTGCAAATATTTCATCATGGTAAACTCTGCGTCTGAAATCTATATGTAGCAGAATCTTGCAGAAGGATTTCGTGATGATATAATTAGATTAAGGGGGAAATCATCTAGTTGGCCATGCTCATTATCCATTCCAAAGGCAATCATCAGATGATGCAATGATCAATCGGACTTAGCAAACCATGTAGCTTACTGTTTGCAGGTTCTTTTTTCAAGCGCTGCTCTGATATCGAGATACAGATGGTAACTCTATTATTGAGTCTTGCACAAGGTACATTCCTTTCGGAATCTGATGCTACACGGCTTGTGTTGAGCCTGTACGAATGGAGTTTCAATTAGATAGTTTATGCTTTATGAGTTGTTCTAATACTAGGATGCTTAGCAGCATAACTAAATATTTAATTTGGGGCAGGGATGAGATGACAGGCGAGTTAGGTGGAAAGGTGATCAGAAAATGCCATGCTAAGAAAAGGCAGAACTTTCTTTCGTGTGAAGCTGTAAAAAATGAATGCACACGCATGTATGTGTGTGCATTTTAGGGTGTTGGTGCTGGGGTGCTTTTCTTCCCCAATTTGGTTGTCTTTGGTACTTGGTAGGTTATTCTTAATATTAAAACTACCTGGCAGCCGCAGGGTAAGTAAATGGCTCTTCTTTTCTTGATGAACGAGGCTAGACACAAGTATTTTCCTTGCTCGTTTGTCTTGATTTGAGCACCGTAGTCATATATTCACTCATAATTCATTGGGAAGAGGCTTGTGCTTGTCAGAAAACATATACCAGGATTTGCAACTGACCATAGTTGGATTGAGGTTAGTTCCTTTGCTAAAATATTTCAAACTGTCGTCTGCCAAGGAAGAAAAAAAAAGCATATTGATCGGCAGATTTTAGTGAGCCAAAAGGGGCATCCGAGAATTGAACTCGGGACCTCTCGCACCCTAGTTGCTGAAGTTTGCCTGTTTCTCAAAATATTTTATCCACGAAGGCCCTGCTATTTAAAGTGAATTTTATATAGCGGGTCATCAGCTTCTGGTCTCTTTGATTCTTGCAGTTTTTTCAAGCGACTTGCATGCAAATGACTTCCAAAGTTATTTATTACATCTGATTAATTGGTACTTATGTCTACTTGTGTTAATAATAATGGATACATTATTTAATTTATCATGCTTGATACAGGAATCTTTCTAGCCTGTCCAACTTGGTATAAGCAACTGCTAATCTATCTTTCAATTTGGCATAGCTAATATGTCTGAATATAAAAATGTTATATCGTAGTTTTCTTCGTTTGACCCCTGGCTGGAAATACTGCTCAGCATGTTAAAAATGTTATTATAGAAGATGGGAAATCATATGCATTCTATAGAATGATAAAGAAAATCATATGTTACTCGGGACCTCTCGCACCCAAAGCGAGAATCATACCACTAGACCAAATGCCCAGCTAGTGATATTTATCACGTGATCATGCTTGTAATAAAAAAAGTGCAGCTACAAGTTGGAGGTAATAATTGGCAATTTTTTTAAAATTAACCTGAAAAATAATATGTTGGTTGGTAATTTAAAAATATGTATTAAACTGGGGGCATTACAAGAATGTAACTCAGGAACTCTTACATAAAAAACGAGAATCATACCACCAGATCAAATGCCAATTTTCTGAGTTCTCCAAACCAAAAGCGAATGAAGCTGGGGCATTCCGAGAATCGGACTCGGGACCTCTCGCACCCATCTGTTTATGTTTCCATTTGTCTTCTAACTATTCTTTTACATACTTAGATTAAGGCTTCACTATGATATGTTACTATATGAAATTGAATGGAGTTTCTCATTGAGATGAGTTTTTGTTGATGCTAGCGAGGGATGTAAAGCCTGCACGTTGGACGTGAGTTTTTGTGTTATAGTTTTTTTTTTTTTTTTTTTTTTTAAATGATGGTATCTTCGAACTAATTTCTGGACATCAAAACCAGGAGTTGGGCCTCAAGGAGGCCATCCTCACCTAGAGTGGTGTATTCAAGAGAAATTTTGATAACATGGGTAACATATCCATTTACCATGATCCACTGCAGTGTTTTCGTTCTCTAATGTGGTTCTTCTTTGTGCTAATGCCACTACTAAACGGCTTTTATTTTACCAGATGAATGAGACTAGACACAGATATGATCCTTGCTTGGTCGTCCTGATTGCAGCACCATGTGAAGATGTATGCTCATCAATTCATTGGGAAGAGTTTTGTTGCGAAAACAAGATATATAGCAGGACCATGCGATATTTTCATGTTAGTTTAGCGTCAGCTTTCATTGGCTAAATACTGTAATCTGAGCTCGCAGGCAAAGCAAGAATTATACTTCTAGACCAAAATCCCAATTCGTAATATTTATCATGAATTTTTTTATCAACTTGGTTGCCTTAATTTTTTGCCTTTAGGCCTATATGCCGTTATTCCCTCTTGAAGTAGAGAATATGGCTGGTGGGATGTGATAGAGTTCAAAAGCTAAAATGGAGCAGAAAATTGGTTGTGTGCTTTCATGCTATAAATGGCAATTACCCCGCATTAAGTTTTTGCATGGCTTAATTATCATTAATCTATTCGCATAAAAAAAATTAGAAAAAATAAAAAAGACCACAGAGCCATATTATCGTGTCTACTTCGTTAGCCGAGGTGGATCTCACTTAACGGGGGCGTTCCGAGAATCAAACTCGGGACCTCTCGCACCCAAAGTGAGAATCATACCACTAGACCAAACGCCCACTATTGTGTGATGAGCAAAACCTCAATTATTTAATGTATAAACAAACCAAGTGATAGGAAATTCGAACTAGGTGTCATTTCACAACTTAACTTAACTATAGAAAGGCATCTCCGGGTAAAATGCCTCCCACTGACATAAAGATGTCGTTTGGCCATATTATAAAAATATAAATGTAGACGTGAATATGTAATATTCACATGAGCTTGCTTGTGCCTGTGTTTTGAGCTTTAGCCGGAACACTTGAGATATAAACAGCTGACCTGAGAGTGCACTAGATGATGTGGTATGATAAACCACATCTTCCGACAATACTCCGATTTTATTGAAAAGTCTTGTCATTAATTATGCTGGAGTGTGGCCGAAGACAATTTTACATGAATCCAGTAGCTCACTGGTCACTAGTTATATGCAGCATCATTAAAAAAAACTTCGATTGATGCCTAATATTAAAAAGATTATCCATCTAGTGAATCACTAATTATAACTCATGGAAAAAGTAACCAAACGATCCTTAAAATATGAAAACGAAAGAGAAAGTAACAAGGCGCCCCAGCTACCAGCTTCATGATGATATTCTAGTTTTAGACCCACCACCTTTGTGAAAAGATTAACTCATCCTGTTCTGTTTCTGTCTACCTAGTAAATCATCTTTATATCGAATAATAGCTCCTCCTTTTTCTCCGATATTAAATTGCCTCATTAACCAACTTCTACCATCCTGTTGTTATTTATCATGTATGTTGTATTTTCTAGGATTCCCGTTACTATCTCGAGATGGCAGAAATAAAAAGGAATATATTCCGTCTGCGTATTGTTTTGAAAGGATAGAAATTCACTTTAAAATATGAATTTAAATATATTTCTCTCATTTCTATTCGCGTTAACCTAACACAAACACAAACTAGATGTAGCAATCAAAATCAATATATGAGAATTCTTTCTAAAACTAAAACTAGATGAGATGAGATCTTTAATAAATCTTGGAGCTAAAAGCTAGAACTGGACCTCCCAAGAGTAAAGAAAGAAAATAGAATGATTATATCTGATAAGAAATTGCTTAGAAATCGGACAAATGATAGCTAAGTGGCCAGACCATTCCTATCAATCATGTACAAATTTGCTTTCATGTCACCCGCAATTCACTGCAACCCTTTGATTGCTTTTAATCTCCTTCGAAGTCATCAGCTACGCTTCCTTGTCCTCGCTATAATAATCGAGCCAAAGACAGAAAACAGACGAGAAATATCACAACTGGTGCACAAGTGTTTAGGTTTCTAGCTCCCCATTTTGCTCTTCTTCTTCTTCTTCAAGGGAGAACAAGGATATGGCAGCCTTTGCAGGAACTCAACAAAAATGCATGGCTTGTGACAAGACTGTGTATCTTGTCGATAAGTTAACTGCTGATAACAGGGTTTTTCACAAGGCCTGCTTTAGATGCCACCATTGCAGGGGTACCCTCAAGGTAACATAATATCTTTTTTCATGTTTAATTTTCTTGATCATTTTGTTTTTAACCATGTTTTATGCATCTTCTTTGAACTGTGATGTCTCAGGAAAACACTCTTCTTTTCAGAATTGTCTTTTTCATATTGTTTGCCAAAACTACTTTTTCCATCAAGTTTCCTTCTGATCAGATCCAACAATACTCTTCTTTGTATCAATCTAGTTCCAAATTCTCAAGATTTCAATGCTTGTTAAAACTTTTTTCTTTTTGTGATACATGCAGCTAGCAACATCTTTTCTGGCTAAATCTAAGTTTGGATTTCTGAGAATCATCTTTCATTTTCTTATTTCTTTTGAAAATGTTTTCCAATTTCTGTTGTCATGGAAAAGGTATGTTAAATTGCTGGTCCTCAAAGCCAATTAATTACTCATTAAATTTCTTGATGAGCACTCGTTGACATTCTGTTTTATGTTTTGCAGTTAAGCAACTACTGTTCTTTTGAAGGGGTTCTGTACTGCAGACCTCACTATGACCAACTCTTCAAGAGAACTGGCAGTCTAGACAAGAGTTTTGAAGGTAAAAGCACAATCAAGCCATTATCAAAATTTACACGCTTCAAATCTTCTTAATATCACCAATAGCTTGCCCTGTCACTTTCTATAACTAATTTCTGTCAGGAACGCCGAAGATTGTGAAACCAGAAAAACCTGTTGATAATGAGGTAATCTCAAGATTGGAAATGAAAGTATGTTGTTTCATGCTATTTATTTTATTCAATTGCTATCCACTAATTAAGTACCCTGAACTTGATGTGTCTCATAGAACGCCAGCAAAGTTTCGAATTTGTTTGCTGGCACCAGAGAAAAATGTGTAGGCTGCGACAAGACTGTCTATCCGATCGAGAAGGTAAGAGCCGGTGACTTTAGTTATAGAATCAGAGGACCATCCTCTTAAAAATGACCAACATTTTCTGAAGAGTGGTCGTTGATATTCTTACAGGTTACGGTAAATGGGACTCCATACCACAGGAGCTGTTTTAAGTGTACCCATGGAGGTTGTACTATAAGCCCATCTAACTACATTGCACATGAGGGAAAACTCTACTGCAAGCATCACCATATCCAACTTTTCAAGGAGAAGGGAAACTACAGTCAGCTTGAGAATGAACGTGAGAAAAATCCAGTCGTCAGCATCACTGCTGTAGAAATTGCTGCTGAATCATAATCAACTAAACACTACTTGTCACCATCTTTAGCTATTGCTTTTCATGTCCTTCCTACCATACATGGCAGTTCAGTTTCTTCATGGTTTTTCTTCTCTTTTGTATGTCAAGGATTGGTTTTCACTTGTAAGGTGAGATGTGTTGGTTTCTTATGGCTGTAATTTTGTGGGGACTATGATGTATCTTTGAATTTTCTGCCAAGATAAAGTAACCTAAGATACTTCGTGGCACAGTTTGTATCCTCTGTTTCCTCAAAAAATGTAAAGATTGTGGTGTCCTGAACAATTATCATCGTGTTCTATTTAGCTGTGAACAATTCAGCAGGAAAAAAGTTGCGTCAACCTAGGAAGAAACTGCACCGTGGCATTTTCAGAAAAAGAAGGATACGGTCCCACCCTACCGTAAAACGGTTTAAAGCACAAACATTCATTCAAGATAGATAATGAATTCCACGCATAATGAGGCATGTTCATGCTTATAACTTCTTCATTCCATAGCAGTTTCCACCATGTGGCATGTACAGAGCACAAAAATTTCCAGTGGGTTGTTTAAAGCCAACAGAAAATGCATCCTCTAATCGCTTAACAGAAACATTGACGATTAAAATACAGCGGGCAATACTGAAAGGAAACATACACAAAACCTAAGAAACTTTGTTGTTGAAATAAAATTATAACCCAGTGCATAAAACTGTATTTTATGGATCTAGCCTAACCATGTATATACAAAGGAATTGAACTCTAGTCCCTCTTACCCCTTTTCTTTCAAAACACCACAAGCACAATAACAGGCTGTACAATGACAAGATAAGCATTGGCTTTCATCGTTCACTCATTGAACTGCTCAAGATTTCGCACTGCACAAATTTTCTTTTCTTCCCTCTTTGCAGAAAAGCCCATTTAGTATGACCTCAACCCAATAGAGTATCGTGTGTACCGCACAGACCACATTAAATAAGCTTCCATCTCAGGAACCCTTTATGGTTTTATTGTCCTTTAGTATCTGACCTGCAAGTATCAGAAGCTCCACCATTTCAAAACCTGCAGCAGAAACAGGATCTATCTTCTCACTACTGTGTTCCCCATAAATATCAGTTAGCTTGTTGTGGAAACTTTCACCAATTGATGCATCATCTGCCTCGGCAGACCAACTAATGGGTAAGGAGCTTCCAAGGGCAGTCTTCACAAGTCTAGCCTCGGAAATGATATCATCAAGAGCTACTGGCAGGCCACTAACTGTACCTTCACGAGTATCTGACTCTTTGACCTATAAATTATGTAATAGCATTACATAAAACCTATTAGTTTCAAACTAAGAACCGACTGTCTGATCAAACATAATGCACAATAACTTCTATGAAGCAGGTGATAAAATCAGCATCATATTAATGTTATTATGATATTGTTTGACCTTAAAAAAAAGGGAAAGGCAAAATTTCAACTGTACCACCATTCCAAACAGTAATTATATAATTGTAGCATCCTAAAAAGCTGATCCAGTGCTGAGCCAAAAATGAAGCATATCCATGCTTGAAGAAAGGATCTTGTACATATGACGAAGAAAAAATTACCTTTAGAAGTGCAAGGCGTAGTCTGTGAATTGCAGAAATTAGATGATCCATGCTTTCCATGCTTTCCTTGAGAGTGGCATTTTCAATCTTCATTCTGAGACATAAAGTATAAACATCCATGTCATTAACAGTTACTTCGTAAGAGAAGGGTTCTTTGTGTGTGCGTGGGTGGGTGTTTGGGTGTTGGGGAAGGGGGGCAGCCCAGGCAGTCTTTGTAGATGTAATTTACTGAAAAATGTCAGAGGGTGTGATCTGACATGCAGGCACCACCAATCAAGTGTTCAGTTGTGGAATTCAACCAGGTTTTACTAACCTCGCAAAATCCATGTCATTTGACCTTTTCCCAGAGAAACTCCCTGCACCACTCGTGGAAGCTCGAGCTTCATTTCCACTATCCAGCATGCCCATCCAACGTCTTAGATATGTCCTCTTCAGCAGATTTCTTATCCTTCCATCTCTTTCATGATTAGAAAGTCTTCTCTCCCCATTGTCACACAAAAAATCTTGTTTTATCTCACTGCCGCCTTTCCTGCACAATATGTTATGTTACATTCATTCAGGTAGTTTAAGCCATCAGATCAAAGTGTGCATCTGTTAGCAAGGGAAAAGAATTCATGTGTACCTCAATACTTATTTTTAACAAGATGATTACTTTAAAGACATATCAAAAGAAATCCAAGTCGAATAAAAACAAGGTAGATCAACTAGAGAAGTGAATGGAGAAAACTACTGCAGTCAAGGAGTGAACATCAATGTGAAGGAAGGTTCAACATGCTGTGTGAAAACAGAATTGCAGACCTTTGATTTCGATCCGGAATAACCTCTAGGGGAGCTTTATCAAAATTCACAATAATATGTAGTATTGCTCATCAATAACCTGTGTATCTTATTTGATAAAGCATTTTAACTTGATCTAGACTCATACTTCAAATACATATTTACTTAATGCTAGACTAGCAAATGCCTCAAAAAAAAATTATATATAAAAAAAAAATCACGCTGCATAGCTTTGGGAGAATTCCCAGCAGATAACAAAAGAACTATAAAGAAACATTGATTTTAACAAAGCATATACTACAATGTATACTTTAGGAAAAGAAGAGATCATACTCTTGTAGTTCTTGATATTCAAGCTTTAACTGCGCCAACTCCATAAGAACTTTAACTTTTTCATTGGTGACCTAAACCATCACAACATTTGTGCACTCCTTGTGAGGTTAAAGAAGGATATAAATATTTTTACTTAGATAAATGCGCATCAAACTTCATATTAGAAGATATTCAGACTCGGTGAGGAGAGTACTCCATGGAAAACATACCAAGGAGAAAGATGTTCCATTCTGCCTAATAACATTTTCATAATGTTTCCTTTGTGTATGATAAGATAATTACTGTAGTGAAGTAGTGAAGCATGACTCTATAACTCCATTTAGAAATTTGCAAAGATATTGCTGAGTTACTTATAATACTCAGGTAAAAGAGAAACCAACATGAAAAACTTGCAAGTAACAAAAATTCCACAGGAATTACTTGTAGTAAGTTTCTTTGAAGCTCCTCTGTCTTTTTCTGAAGAGCCATGCAGACATTTCTCTCCAGTAAATGCCTTTCTTCCTGCTGAGATAAAAGCAATAGCGCTGAAACCTGAGAAAGAAACAAAAAAAGAGCAGAAAGAGTATAATTATCTCATATCAGCTGCATCACTTAAACATACAGCTGGCCAAAATAAATAGAGAATAAAGAGAGAGAAAGTAAAATTATAAAACATGAAATAAATCTCAGACCTTTTCTTGCAGTGCCTGTGCAAGGCCTTCAGACAAGTTGCCTTCTTTATCAGCCACGATATCTGGTGAGCCTTCGTCATTTCTCTACAGCAGGTGATGAACATAAAAACAAATAAATAAACACGACAGAAATAGTAGAACAAAAATTATGTTTGACCTTCTGATTCTGTTGAAGCATTTTCCTTAATGCTTTAAAATTTCCACATTAGAAAAAAGACAAGAAGAATAATCAAATCAGACCAAAACAGAAAACAGAGTTAAGGGCTTGTTAGTAGAACAAAGTAGGGGTTAGCTGAGTTGGTACGCTAGAGGTGGCAACCAGGAAGAACAATTCTACTAGGCAACTATCACTTTCTTGATCTATTGAAATACCATAAACCTAATTTGACACAAACACCTATACATTTCTCTCCATGCTCAGTGTGATGGAAGTTAACACTAAAAAACTAGGAGAGGTTGAGTTGAGATCCTTTCTGCTGTGTTAAGTGGGTACTAAAAAAACTATCCGATGGTTAAAAAAAAAACAAAGCATTGGTAATCTCTTGTCTATAAACAAAACTCTCACTACAAAAAGAATGAAGCAGATCTCAAGGAAGTTTAATCGCCATTGACCCATTTTTCTTCCCACGGTCAATAGGAAATTTTGGAATTGGATCATGTATCGAATTGAGGAAGATCATTGGAGGCTAGGTCAGCTTCCTTAGTTTCTATTTGCTAACTTCTCCCCATGCCAATGTTCTATACCTACGAGGCACATTTTGTTACGCCAAATCCTGCGGTCGCAGCATTCCCTGAGCAGGAGTGTGCCTATAATAGGAGTACAGGACCATTGTCTGACAGTTACAGAGACTATCATGCTAAGAGCTATAATAACACCAATCCAAATTCTATTTACACTCACCACATAATATCTTCCCATAGACTCCAATATTAGCAAAGTAATAGAGAATAATATTTTACAGTTGGCAGACTAATGTATTAATTAAGAATTATTTGTCTTGGTCAAGAATTATTTGATGACTCTTCCCCCCTGCTTATTTTGCCCACTGTCACCTCTAGCTGGCTAGTGGCTTATTTAGGCCCCAGGCTGTAGGGTCAAGACACCAATAAGGAACCACTTCCTTTGGCAAGTGCACAGGAAATGATTATACGCTAGCCTTAAGAATCCACTTGTGATGGTGAAGCAAATTGTTACTATGTGCACTACAGATAAAGAGACAGAAGACAAAGTACAAAGTGCTTGACCTACCTTGGATGCTAAGGCAGAATCAGCATCAGTACTCGAATGCAAATCTCCAAATTTATTTTCTTGAAGTTTTACAACTCTACAAAGCTCCAAATTCTGTTCTCTGGTCACATCGAATTTGTTGATCTTTTCTTCTGCCATATCAATGATCGATTTGAGATAGGATCTTTCCTCACCAAGTAAGCTTGTGATTTGATCTCTATGCTGAGAATGGTAATGGCGTAATTCTTCTATCCCAGTTGTAACCATTTTGTTCCAAAGAACCTGCAGGAAAGTCAACAATTTCATTGATTAGCAAAGGGATTTGGGGATCAAATTTAAAGCTCAAAAATCAAGGCATTAGTCTCCGCACTTGCTCCATTTCAAGTTCACGAACTTTCTTCTTTAAGTGATTTTCAATTTCCAAACCCTATAATCCACAACAAAATCTGTATTAAGCAAATATACAGCATAATAATACAATTACAACCTAGATAAAGCAGAAATTAACCAGATAAATTCATACCACTTGTAATTTGCTTTGAAGCTTTTCCAGAGAGTTCCTCAGTGCCTCCACCTCTTCTTCTAATGCACTCTGTCTGATGAGAAGTTATTCAAGTTGCATACAGAAAATATGAAGCAACTCTAGAGACAACTAAAATTCTTGTAGAAGCTGATGTAATAATTTCATGCTCTTTGTGGATCTAGGAAATGAATTAGACATTGTCAATTTCTTCACCCATCATTACTTGCTTATGGATCTGGTAACATTCTTTAAATTACATGGTTGATGCATTGAATGTGAAAGAAACAGGTACAGGCTAGATACAAAGATAAAACAAGTATTTATTAAATTCAGGCTTCTAAAATAGTGACAGAACGATCCTATACATGGTGCACCATATGATGAGCACCAATGCTGATATGATGGGTACTCAAGGAACAAGCAAAAACAAAGGTCATGAGAACTTACAATGTATTTAGAAGTGGAGGCATCATTATAACTCCACATTTCTTCTGAGTCGTGTAACAGACACGCACATTTATCATCCCAACTTGTATCCTCAAATCCCTCGAGAGAATACTGCCTGACCTCATAAAATTTGTTGACAACCTGTAAATGAAAGGTAAATAAGGACTACATGATGCGTCCTAAACTTCAAAAGTACAATGAAATCTGAAGTTCACTGCACAGACATTTTCCACGTTTCAACTAGGGACAAAAGACTATTACCATTACCATGTAATCTATATGCCGGATGTGTAAAGGTTTCAACTTTCAAGTACACTCTTGCTATTACCTAAGAACATGAAACAATTACCTTCTTGAAAGTCTCAATCTGCTCTTCTTGCTTTACTAGATCACTCTCCAGTGCATCATTTAGTCTCTTCTGTTCAAGAACATCTGAATTAAGCACTTCTAACCTGCATAAACAATTCTTTAAATATTCGATCATAAAAAGGTATTCATTCAACCAGCATCTCAATGATGCATCACATAATTACAAACCATAAAATCCCTTTGAGAACACAAATGGAAAAGCCACACATGATAAAGGATAGCTAAATTCACAAATGAACAGTTATGAAATCTAGACATGCAATGCCGCTACCTTTTTCCAATGATCGGGAAGATTTTGAAAGGAACAGAACATCACCATAAACTATTTATAGCATTCTTCCATATAATATTAATAGCAAAATGATACTGTTCAGATAGAATATTAAAATACACCGCAAGAAGTGTAACACTCAAAAGACTAACAAGATTTGCATCATAATCTCCATATTACATAATGCAACAAAATAAGCAGTCAGTGGAGAATAACCTTTTACTTTTGTGACTTTGAACACAATATTAATACCAAAAACAGAGTATAAACATAACAAGTACCTCTGCTGAATTTCATTAAATTTCTGGGACATGGATTCCTCCTTCTCCTTTGCCTTTTCAGCCTGCCATCAATCATTAAGGAAATTATAAACCTTAAGAATATACATTCAGGAATATACTTATGAAAGGTTATGGGTAAGAAACCAAAGTCAAGCATCTAATCAACAAATTTCAAAAAGACTTTTTCAGAACCTCCATTATCGAAGTATCACGCTCAGCAAAAGCAGCAGCTACACAACCTTGGAAAAACTTAACCTGCTTCTCTGCCTCCATGTTCTGGAGAAAGAAAACGAAACAAGAAGTCAGGATTAATAATGAAAGAAAAATTACATCAACCACAAAAAAAAAATACATTAAATATTTTGAAAAAGAAAACAATAAAGGCGATAGAAGCATTTCACAAACATCATAGCTAGCAAAAACTGCTAATCCTGTCACCATCGCCAATTGCTTGTAGGTGAAACTTAAGTCATAACTTTGTAATCACCAAATTAGCATCTCCTCCAAATGTAAATATGGTAGTTGATCAAGCTAGGTCCTCAATAAAAGCTAACACAAGAAATGACAATTGAAAGACAAAAAATCTTGAATGGAAAATATATGAAGCTTTTGTTTGATGGGAAGTTGCTTCTTATGATGCCAAAGTATTATCTATTCTCTCCTGTTGGTTTATGCTGTCATTTGGTGGTTGTTGAATTCATAATTCCCTCTAGTAGATCTTTGATAAAAATACTCACAAGAAAAGAATGATTGATGCCACATACAAGCACACACCGGAATAAACATGTGCAGAGAGAGTGAGAGACCAACCTTTGCAGCCTCTGCTTGGTGTAGTTCGGCCAATTGGGTCTGAAGACAACATAGTAAACATGTAAGCTCTATCACCAAAGGCATCGAAAAGTGACAAAACAGCTAATAAATACAAAAGTTTTCTCACTTTAATTCGGTAAGCCTCAGAAAGCTCCTCTTGAAGATTAAGATTATCTCTTGTGCAAGCAACCAACTGCTTTTTCAATTTCTCAATCTCCTGGACCAATCCAGCTGTCCTAAATAGAGCATTATTTTAATAGTACAATCCTTATGTTTCCTTTCACTAGTAGCAACCCCGTAGAATAATAAAATGGGAAAATCCTGATCCTATACACAGAAAAATATAGATAAATAAATAAATATACCTCTGGAAATGCATTCGAGTAGCAGCAGCAAGGTAACCAGGTCCAGCTTGCTGCATACACAATTGTTCTATATCTTTGTGCAACTCATCACGCTCTACAAGACAATACACTTCAATCACGTTACGGGGAAGGAAAAAAAGAGAAGCTACAAGCAAAATGGGTATCTTTAATCATTTAATAAAGCGCTGTATTTTAGACTCAGTTTGGTTTCCACGTCCAAGAATAGAACACAGATATGAATTCTCGAATTGGCCTTTAAATAATTTAACAAAGAATTATAAAAGAAAGCAATATAGCGTAAGAGAACAGCATCGCTGAAGTTTTAAACAAGAGAGAAGGATCATTTGGGTCAGAAAGAAAGAAAGAAAGATATTACCATGTTCCAATTGTTGGATTCGAGCAACCACGGACTCCTTGTCGTTTAAATTTGTATCCATCTCTGTTTGTGAAAGAGAGATGGATTTTACAGCAAAAGAAGAATCTAAATTAACTGGAATTATATCGATTTGGTTATTATATGTGCGCGCGCGCGTGTATGGTAAAGAAGAGAAGGAAGGAGATGTATAATTAACTGCAAAGAAAAGGGAAGAAGAGCTGAACTGAAGGGCAAGACAGGAATATAATAAGTTGTTCATTTTGCTAAGTTTGGGAACGGGCTGCGGCTCCGTTCTCAAAAATTTTGAATTTTTTTTTATTAAAATTTAATATAATTTATATGTTTTGAATCGTTTTGATGCACTGATATCAAAAATAATTTTTAAAAAATAAAAAAATATTATTGACATGTATTTTGGCACGAAAAGTTATTTGAAAAGCACCCGTAACCACACTAACAAACACGCTAATCTCCCGTAGCAACAACGTATTATTTGGTTTATACGCCTGATAGGGTGGTGATTGTTATTTTTTAAATTGTTTTTTATTTAAAATAATATTTTTATATATTTTTAAAATTATTTTTGATATTATTATATTAAACCATTAAAAATATAAAAAAATTAAATTTTTAAAAAACATTATTTCAAACACATTACTAATATATTTTCTTCTTCTTTTGCTGCTGCAAGGGTTTTTTTTCTTCATAAAATGTCGTGCAAATTGGGCTGTAGAGCTTTTTCTTTTTAAATAATAATAATTAAAAAAAAAACACAAATTGGTGTGTATAGCTAATTGAAATGGATATGTCATCTTATTAAGATTTGTTTTTATTTGATAATTAAAAAAATCATTAAACTAGCTTTGTGTGTTAAGCCATTAATCAAGAGAGAAATCAATCTCTGTCTTTTTTAATTGTTTTAAAAATACATTTATTATATTAATTTGATGCGATAATAATATGATTTGAATTTGATAGTTTTCTTTAATAATAAAGATATTCTCTCAAGCATCTTTCACATTAACTTATTGGATTTAAAGAAACTAAATATGAATCTAAATATGAAAAAAAGAAAAGAAAAATTCAATTAATCCAAGGCAATATTAGAAGAATCCTGACAGCCTGGTGGTCTGTGGGCCAAACCATAATGATGGTCGTGATTGTCGTTTATGACAAATTGACAACATCCTAATCATTACCGTAAAAATTGTTAATAGTGGTATTAACAAGGAAACATGTACTATATATACAAGTACGATTTCATTTACTTCTCCATCAATAGGGAGTTAGGGTTTTTGTTTCACGATTTTTAAGGTAGGAAAAATAAAACCTTTTGCCAAGGACAACTGTGCAGGCATTTCAAGTATTATTAGTTACGGATTTTATTTGATATTTTGTTCCGGTTATTTTTAAAAATATTTTTTATTAAAAAAATATTTTAAAATAATATATTTTTTATTTTTTAATATTAACATAAAAAGTAAAACAATATGATAACATTAAATATAAAAATATCCAAAAGATCCCTCAATATATAATCAGTTTATTTTATTAAAAAAAAAAAAAAAGAGGAGGAAGGGGACACAGTATCAGCTTTTTATCAGTTTCAATTTAAAAGAAAAAAACTCCACTGTATACTGATGACTGGACAGTTCAAAACACAATGCCCCAAAGCTACTGCACTATTTAAACACATCAGTGATCAATTTAATACAAGCATGGAAAGGACTAAGATACAGAAATAAACATTGTAAATAATCCTGTTATTGCATTTTTCAACCACCCTACGGGTAACAAATATTGACAACAAAGCAGAAACTTGAGGAAATGAAATTGACATGTTCTGATCCAAAATTGTCTACAAGAATGAGCTGCCTATGCAATCTAACAAACCACCAGGATCCAGCATAGATCATCCAAATGGGTCTTCCAATATTTACAGAAAACAATGTCAGCAAACTTGTGTGTGTCTCAGCATCAATCAAACTCCTTAGTGACCTTTTCGAGATTTTCCATCAAGCTCGAACCGTCTGCACATTAGAAAGAAACTTCATTCATGATCTTATAAAGATAAATTCCTAAAGATGCAGTGAAGCAAGAGATGCAAATGAAGAATCACATCCTGAAAAAAGATATTCATCATCATGAAGATCCAAGAATTGGTAGCAAACAGGACTTTACTAGTATCTAGTTTACGAGCAATTACATTTTGTTAAGTTGAAGGAAAATGTGGGGGTGAATTTATGATGCATCATTACCCTGATGGACTCCCAGAATAGATCCAAGCTAAAACAACCATTCAAGGAATAAGCAATTCAAAAAAGATTCTGGAAATCACGGGTGAGTGTGGGTTTTATGTTTCAACTTCCAATTTCAAATGCAAATCAGCTAATTATTTTGTTACAAGACAACTGATAAAGGGCTTCTCAAACATTTCAAAACCGATCATTAAGAGAAGATCCAGTGATGAAGTTTACCACCTTAGGGGCGGTCCTTCCTTTCAGTGTCTTCATAGCTGCTTCCGCAAATGCTTGTGCTGCCTCTGCATCAGCTTCTGCTGTCTCCGCCTCCCTTGCCGCCTCTTCAGCTACTGCTATAGCAGCTTCTGCCTCCGCAACCGCTCGAGCCGCTACCTCAGCAGCCTGTTCTGCGGTCATAGTCCTCATCTTCCCCAGATCCAAATCAATCTGAGACATTGTAAGTATATTGAAATCATCCCTTTCAATTTTGGGAGAGATCCTCTGTCTTCCTTCAAAGAATAAGGGAGAAACCCTTCTCTCAGCAAATGCTGAAGTAGGTGCAATTCTATACTTCCGTTTAACCTGCAAAAGAGAAAGCAGCTGGATGTGATCCCACATTAAGACATCAAAGTACAATTAGCGAGAAAGGAAACCAAAAGAGAGACAGTATTTCTTTTTTTAGCTGAAGCAGAATTTATGCAAACTAGATATTCAACTCAGCTTAAAATCTTTTCTCAGACTCAAATTCCAATGGGAAATAAAAATACAATTGAAGAATGAAGATACATACTGTGGCAGGGGATACACATGCTCTCACTGACTTCCTTGTCCCCAAACTTCAGGAAATTAAGACTGTAAAAAATAACCAACAACTAATGCAAGCCTCTAAATCTATAGCATCTTCTAGTGTCAAGCTGGCTATCAACAATAGTCAGTCACAATCCAAGTGTCTAAACGCATCACTAAATGTTCAATCCTGATCTGAAAAACAGTATTACTTAAAACAAATAAAATTGTACATTAGCCATTTCAAATTACCAGCATTTAATATTCTACACCATTTAAATGCAAGCATAGCAATTACAAGTGTCAAATAAGTTACCGTGACACCACAAGTTTGGAGCATAATTACCTTAATCAGTTTACCATTTGCTGCCAGATACTTCAATTTAGCTGATAATATCCTCTTAAAGTCATTTGGTGGCCAATATTGTTCCTGTAATATAAGCCAGCAAGGTCAGCTAACTAAACAAATAAACTTCTTAACATGAAATTATATAAAAGACACAATATATGCTGATAACACAAACGCTTCCTTCATATGATATGGCCCAAAAAAAAGGGAAAGATAAATTTTTAAAATGCCAACATAAATACTACCTTGCCCAACAAAATGTCATTGGCACCTGTCCCGAAAACTATCCTGCCCAGAATTTTATGTTATTAGCACCTGTCCCAGAGATTATCCTGACTAGAATTTGTTGGCTCAACATATTACCAGTCGTGATAAGTGAATAATTGCAATATAAAATGGTAGTAGATTTTAAATTTATCTGTATTGCATTATCCAGTCAGGCATGGGCAATCTGGTGTAAGGCATTGCCCTAAAATTATTCTAAAACAGTGGATATATATTCCTTGAAGCAGAAAAGTTATAAAAGGGTAGCAGGTTTTAAATTTATCTGTATTGCATTATCCAGTCAGACATGGGCAGTGGTGTAAAACATTGCCCTAAAATTATTCTAAAACAGTGGATATATACTCCTTGAAGCAGAAAAGTTAAAAAGAGTGACCCCCAATGTTGTTTGGCTTCAGACAAGATACATGATCAAAAGACCTTCTGAAAATATTAAATAATTGTTTATTTTGTACAAGATAAATAATGAGAGAATTATCAGCCATATGGATTGATCAAATTTGAATGAAATCCAACTTTCAGATCATTGGGCATTAGAAAAAATAAGAAAATACCTCGACCTTCTGTCTAGATTGTTAAAGCTATATTAGAATTGCCAGTTTTGTATTGTCTGTTTTAAAACTTAAATTTGTAGATTTTGTAATTGATTATTAAATTAGCAGTTGCATTAATGTTAATAAAGGCTTGTGCTACTTTAAGTTGGATCTACTACAACCATTGTAAGAAAAAAAGTTCAATTCTACAGGATTTACAAATGGAGGAGCACCTCTATGTATGAAGCAATTGCGGTCTTATGTGAACCTCCAGGCTCCTTCAAGCTAGTTATTGCCTCCATTATAAGATTATCCAGCCTGGAAAGATGGTTACCGGTTAACAAACGTCAAAAAAAAAAAAGTAATATCTAACAGTTACTGATTGTGTTCATATAACCAACCAACAGCCACAAGCACTAAAAAATATTCAAGGTCAGACACTGAATGTGAGCAGTAAGAAAAAATCTCAAGTCTCATACATGCTAAACAAACAGTTAAAATAGCTTGTAAAATGTGGTGCAAGAATGATAACTAACAGGTGGCCAATGAATACAAGAGAATGCATGAATTTCATGATAAGTGAATTTCGTGATAAGTGTTTGGTTTCTTTTTTTCTTTTGATTATAAAAAATGTCTAACCTTACAGTAGTTCTCTTCGGATTAACAACCGGCAATGCAGCACTGCTAACTGGAAGAGCCTTGGCATCTGGAATATCTTCATCGCTTTGAACAGTGCCAACAGACATAAGGTTCTCATCCTGTCTATGGACATGGTGCACCCTTTTAGGTGCTAACTTAGGCTTCTCTCTCGAGCCATACCCATTTACCATTACACTCATGTTTCTCCATTTGTCCTACCCACAAAAAACAAAGATCAATCACCCTGAATTGCATTATAAAAACATAGAGACAAACTTCCAATCCCACGAATTCACTAAATTGATCGATCAAGTAGCTGAACATCTAAAGCATAGACCATATTCCACAAGCATTAACATCCTCCTCGAAGAAATACTTCAGCGAGCTAACCTTAAGGTCCACATTCGAACGCAGATACAAGACACCACTAAATTCCGGATCTTTAAGTATCGTGCGCCATTTTCCAGCTCCATGCTTAATCACTCCAGCTTTTAGCGCTGCTTCTTCTTCTGCCGTCCATTTCTGTTTGGGTGCACCCATCAAGCTTATCAATAAATAAACTCCCCAAACAAACCTGTGATTAACCAGTCCGTTGTATCAGCAAATGCAAAGAAAAAAAAGGAAAAAAAAAATCATCAACAGACAAGTCAAAACCCAAAAAAAATGATTCAAGAAACCAAACAAGTATCCTCATCAATAATATTTACAGTTACTCCTGACATTTTTGAAGCTCGAAGCATAGTAGATGGTATTTACCCTTTCGGTTCTATCCCTATCTTAAACTAATTGAAAAAAGTCGCATCCATTGATCTGATCGAAAAATTATATATACATAAAATCAATATCAAGTTTCCATGTCCACCCACAAATCAGGTTCTTCTAGGCTCATTCTTCACTCAATTTCACTTGCCCACAACAATACCGAACACAAATCATCGAATTCTAGAAAAAATATAATTCCCCAAAAAAGACCTAGATTCTCAATTCTTATTGAAAATCGCCACTTAATAGCATCAAAAAAATAAAAATGGAAATCGAATTCCAAAAACAGGGAGAAGGTATTGAAAAAATAGAGAATTACCCCAAATTGATTCTGTAATTTAACAAACCCTAACCCTAGAGAAGGGAAATATTATTTGCACAAGAATATTTTTTAAATGACTGAAGTATCCTTTCTAGATGCTAGAGAGTTTTCATTTTCTTTCTTTTTTTTAATTACCTGAAACACTTGGAAAATATGAACGTTGGATCTCATTTATTTTTTAAAAAACTTTTGAAATTTTTTTCTCTTTTAATTAGATTTTTCTACTGTTTAATTAAATAAAATTATAATTAAAATACCAAGCTAAAATATAAAAAACTAAAATATAAAACATGAAAAAAATATATAGTTATTCTCAAATTCATATAGATTTTTATTTTGATATACAAATTAATTTTGTTTATTTATTGGTTTCTATATCAGAGAGAGGAAATAAAATCTAGTTAAAAACAACAAGAAGAGAAAAAAGTTATTGATTTTTATTATTATAATAATTAAAATGATCAAATTTTATATGGTTATATTCGACTGGATAAGTCCATTAGTAATGATTTTAGACCTTGTTGAATGAGAAAGTAGATCAAACTTAATTTTATTTACCGTATATTTTTGTGTCTTTTAATTAATCTAAATATATTTTGAGTTTGAACATTAGTTTTATTTAGAAGTGTAAGGTAATTTTTTAGATTTAAAAAAAAAAAAAAATTTAGAGAACACTCAATTTCTCAATCGTCATAGTGGTAATCGTGATTTCACCGATTTTTTTTTTTAAAAAAAAAAACACAAATGACCTAAGATAACTAAGAAGAAAAGGCTAAGGTTATGGATCTAGGCTTTTAAATTAAGGTCAGACCTGCATCTATCGTTTGCCCCTTTTTTAACTTAAATTTAGTTTTTTTTTATTTTAAATTAATATATTTTAAATGTTATAAATAAAATAATTTACTGAATTTTAAATTAATCAATAATAGATTTGAGTTATTATTTTATATTAACTTTAGAATTTAGAGATTAAATTCAAAATATTTTTATTTCTAAATTATATAAGATTCTATTTTATAAATAGTAACTGAATAATAAGATTTTTAATGATTTTCATTTTATAATCGAGTCAAGTAAAATAACTTGGATTGACTCGAATTGATTGAATATATTATCATCATTATCTTGATTATCAATAAAAAATTACTTTGGATATATTAAATTTTTAATTTTAATCAAGATTCCAGATAAAGATAAAAAACACATTATCAACACCTATATAATTTGTTTTACATTGAAAAAAATAAGCCGCAGCCTAGCATTGAAATATTTTAATATTTATTTAATGTTCACGTTCTATGAAAGAGATTGGCCCTCTCGTTCACGAGGAAATTTTATCAGATATAAAAATAAATTGACTCCCATAACAATTACTGGAATCTTGCATTTCCAGTAACTGTCATGAAAATATTTATTACTATTATTATTATATGGTCTTTCAAAATTTACATAACATATAAAGGGTATTATTAAATTTGATGAATACAGATTAATTTAATTAAAACATAAAACTTCAGATCATATGAATTTTGTTCTAACCTCTCTCTCTCTCTCTCTCTCGCGACTCCCAAAACAGCTCCTCTAGGACACAAATAACATTTCATGGGCAATCACTCTTTCTTTTTAATAAATAAATAAATAAACAATTTGGGTATCGCATTTTTCTTTCTGTTTTTCTTGCTAGGGTTATTGGAAAAATTTTGGCAGCGATACATTGCTCAACAGTGAGGCCCAAAGACAACTCCAGGGGACCACCTCTAATCGGGCTTAAAAGACAACATTTGTCTGGGTACGACGCTAGGTTTAGTTGGACTTGACTCCCATGCTCACATGTATGTTTTTGACTTTTTGTCGCATGTTCATATTTATATTTTATCTGTTTGTTTCACAGTGTCTCTTTTTATCCGCTACAGGAAGAAAATTTTATTGAGAGAAAGAGTAAATAACTAAATATAACCATTCAGTATCTGTTTGGCTATTTTTCATCAAAATATATATTAATAATATATTTTTTATTTTTTAAAAATTATTTTTAACATCAATACATCAAAAAAAATATATAAAAGTTATTTCAATTTAATTTTCATATACATTTTAAATTGTATAATTAAATTTAATCATATGATTTAGTATTTTATTTCAAATATAAAAATTATAATAATTGCACTTCCATGCTCCAAAAGAACTAGATTTTGGTATCCTAATAACAACTATCTTTAAATATCAAGAAAATGCCAGCTAACCGGAGCAAAAAACAACTCGCAAAGCAATGCTCTGACCGTACACGAAAGAGAAGGCCCCTCCCGGCCAACTCGGTGGCGCGTTTAATTGTTGTTTCCTTTCCCAGAAGATGACAAAAGGAGAAATTGACCCAATGAAAGTGAAAGAAGCAACAAATACACTAATCCATGTTCACACAAAAAAACACTTCTCTTCCAGGACCGAACGCATATAGAACCCCTATGCAACTAATTTACACTGATTAACTCTAGATATTTAGGTATACACTCCACTACAAGCACAATCTGAAAGTCAATTTTTTCCTATTGGCAGACTTGTCTTAATGTAAAAAGGCAACAACGAAGTGGAAACAAAGGAAATGACCTCAACAGCACTTCGTTGAAATTATAATCATGTAACCAAAGTGTGGCCAAAAAGGGTTCTTATTGGCTTCCACCACAATAATGCCAACGAGTTTGCTAGCAGTTGATTCCCTCGTCTTCTCACTTTTCCCTCTACAGCAAGATAAGCATATAGAATAAACAAAATTCCAACATGTGGGCCAGACAAAAGTTCAAGAAATGGCACATATTCTCTATGCAACCAAACTTTTTAGCTCTCGCGATTCCAAAAGATGGCCAAAGCTAACCATTTAAAATGAACTAACATGTTATATAAATTGGAGGAAACAAATAGCTGGTGAATGTACTTCCATTTAGTAAAATCACAATTCCAAACAATTTACAAACATCTAGAATAAAAGCTAGTAAATCATAGCGGCAAGGAATTTGAAACTAAAGCGCGCACAAACGCATGAGAAGTTGAACAAATTGTTCGCTTCCATGCAAAGGTTCAGATTATTTATGCAAGATAAGCATTAAAAGAAGAACAAACTGGACAGGAGGGCTTAAATCAATAAGAATAGCATCATTGTATAAATCCCTTTGAAGGACACTCAAATGACCATTGCAAATCAATCATCATACTTCTATCGAATCAATCACCCAACCATAGCTCTCTCATCAAAAGCAGGCATCCAGGAGACAGCAGCAGCACAGAGCAGCCAAACTACGTGTCAAAAGAACAAACATAAAATTAAAACATCATTATGATATATCGCGACAAAAACATTATCAACGGAGTTATAGCCCTAGAGAAAGCAAAGACACGAAATAATTTCCCAGAGCAAACACTGCGCCATGAAATTATAGCCCTACAGAAAGCAGAGACGCCATCACACAACTCAAACTCAACTTCTGCATTTACAACTCTATAAACCCAGAAAACAAAAAATTAGCATGACATTACACTATCACAAACACACACAACACAATCAGTGGCACGGCTCAAGTATATGGGGGGCAACACGATCACAACACCCATTACACAATCGCAACTCAAGTGCATGTGGACAACACAATTGAACTGCTAAGAGATATATTTCAGGGCGTGACTCAGAACAAGCAAGCAATTTATTAAAAATGGCTAAACCAACAAACTAGCAGCAGTCTAGTTAAGATAACTCTGACAACGTTGCAGCGTGATACTCTATTACTGTGGCGGGTTCCAAAACATCGGAAATACAAAAAAAGGTCAGGTTTGACCAAGATATGAATAGAAAATTAAATGAACAAACCATCTTTCTTCATCAGTTATCCGTAGACGGCAATATAGAAACTTCAAACCTAAAAATACCTAATCTTTTCGACAGCCGCAAGATAAACACGAGATGTAAGCAACCGAGTTGACTCGATTCTTTTGAACAAGAATCCAGATTAAACATCGTCCCGGATCTAGATTATCAAAACCAGATATAACAAAATTTCGAATTGCAAAAATGAAATAGAAATGGGAGAGAGGGTGTTGGTGCCTACCATCCTTCCATGCAACCAGGCCCAGAACTTCCCTGTTGTTGACGGGGTGGTTGGCCATACTGAGGAGCATAGGGTGGAGGAGGAGGATATCCTTGTGGTGGATAACCTTGTGGTGGATAACCTTGAGGATACCCTTGCGGTGGGTATCCTGGTGGTGGATAAGCGTCCTTAGGATATCCTTCTGGTGGATAACCTATTAAAACAAAACAAAAAAAAACCCCATTATTTATTTATTAGATCTACCAAATCCCATAAATCAATAACAAAAAACAAAAATCATACACAAAAAACATGATTTTCATAGAAAAAAATTGCATTTATATCTTTGTTAATTTTTAATTTTTTGAAAAAGAAACAAGCTTGACCTGCTTCAAATCAAGGGGAAAACCTATTAAAACAAAACAACAAGACCCCGATATTCATTAGATCTAACAGATCCCATAGATTAGTAACAAAAACAAAAAAGAACCCGTGATTCTCATAGGGAAAAAAAAAAGGACGCGTTTAAGGAAAAGGATCAAATTCTATAAATATTTTTAGAAAAAAGAAGCAAACTTGAATTGCTTCTTGATAAAAAAAAAAAGAAAAAAAAAGAGAGAGAAAAGGATTGAATGGTTATGAGTGATCAATACCTTGAGGAGGCGGGACACCAACAGGAGGCTGTTGCTGGTTGTAGTAACTCATTTCTCTACAGAGATTTTAGAGAGATCAATTTATCTTCTTGGACTCTTTGGTTGCGGAGAGAGAGGGATACAGATGCACGCTGTATCTGGAGGTTAGGTTGTCAGTGGGCTGTTTTTATATAAGAAAAGAGGAGTAGTTGGTTTTTACAGGACGCGCTAACTAGGGGAGACAGAACCAAAGTAGGTTTTGCTTTAAGAGCTTTATAAAGTAAGGTATAAAATATAAATTAAATTAAATACGTATTTTAGGGGATTAGTTTCTAGTGATTTTGACGTGTTAGCAGTTACAGGGTGTGAAAACTGTGAATAGACATGTGACTAAGATTGGAAATAATTATTCGGGGACAAGAGTATAATTATCATTTCGGGACTGTTCCCCTGAATAAATGATATCGGTTATTTATGGGATTATTAGATAAATTTATATTAAATCAACTTAGATTTATTTTTTATTTAAATAATATTATTTTTTTAAAAAAATAGTATTAATTCAATCGAATCTTTAAAAAATTAATTAAATCAATCATATGATATGATATGATTTAACTAAAAAATTAATCTGAATTAAACTCTTTTTCCGAGACACATTAGTAACAAATCACAAGTAATAGAATCGGGTTTAATAATTAAAAAAAAAGATGGATTTTGGTCAACAAACAAAAGAATTGTCTAGATTTGAGTTTTTTTGTTTTTATATTTTAAAAATATTTTATTATTATTTTAATTTAACTTTTTTAGTGTTTATATATTATTTTAATACGATGATGTAGAAATAATTTTTAAAAAATAAAAAAATATTATTTTAATATATTTTCAAGTAAAATATATTTATAAAAACACGAACTATTTTATTTTTAAATATCAGCTGACCACTGCACTCGCGGTGTCTAGGTGCAGGAAGTAGTGAAGTTTTGGGTTCAGGATTTGGTATGTACAGAAAATCAAAATCGAGCCCCCGTGACATGCGATCTCTAGCCATTTATTGTCTTTTGTATTTGATAAGGCTACTAGAAGACACACATGAAAATGGAGTGATGTTATTTTCATTTTGGACGGGCAAGCAAAAATGCAATTAGTTTTTTTGGTCTTGTAGTTTCTCTATTCTCTCCCTTACTTTTTCTTTTTTTCATGTTGTACTGGTTACTTGGATTGAGGACATGTTGTCCTGGTTGCTTGGATTTAGGACATTCTCCTGTAAGAAAATACTATGTTTTTTACCTTTTCTTTTCTTTTCTTTTCTGGCAGAATGGAAGTGATGTTTTTTTGATCCCTCGTCTTTTCCTTCCGCGCTGTAACAGTAATAGATGCATGGTAGATCGGGAGCACCTTCTCAGAAAGAAGAAGAAGAAGAAGAAAAACAAATCTGGAATATATTTTCAAATTATCAGGGTAATGTCAATTTGTAATTTTATCTTTATTTTTTGTGATTTTTTCACTTAAAAAAGATTCATTTATAAAATGATATCATTTACCTTGCACGATTTTATTTTTACATATTTATTTTTTTTATTGCTATTTTTTTTTTATTCCTCATTGTTTTATTTCATGTGATATTTATACATAATTTGATTCTCATTCTTTTGATTGTTATTTGTTTATATATATATATATATTTCTTGATTGTTTTTTTTTAATTTATTCCCTTAATATTTGGATGGATGAGAATTTTACTTCGTGATTTTTTTGTGTTTGTTTTCTATAAAGTAATTCCAGTTTCATGACTTGGATTACGAGTTTTAAAAATTAGTCCGATTTGACTATGAGCTTTTTTTTATTCGGGTCTTTTTTAAAAATTGGTTTTTTCTTCAATTTCATCGTCTGACATTAGGTTATTGAAACTTACGCTTTGTGATTTTTCTTGTTTTCCCCTCTACGAGGTTATCATCGTTTTATATCCTGAGTTAACTTGGGTTGACTTGTTTTTCAGTTTTACATTTCATATTTTAGTTTGCTTGAAAATAGACTTCCACTATCTTATTTAATTTTTTTTGTACGGAGTTATCCTGGTTTTGGCATTAGATTGTGAATTTGACATGTTGTCTCGAGTTTTTTTTATCTCTTTTTAAAATTGTTTTTTTTATAGCTCGTTCTTCAATGTTTGATTTACTGGCAATTAATTTTTGTTTTTTTTTCTCTTTACAAGGTTATTACATCCTCATTCGATTTTTGTTATGTTATTGACCAAGATTGTTAAGATCTTTTAATAATATTTAGAAAGTATTTTTTTATAATATGACATGTGTTTTTTTTTATTAATCATTGTTTTTTTATATAATTATACTATTAAATTAATAGAATTTATTTATTAAACTCATACCAATTAATAACTCATTCAAATTAATAACCTGCATCTCAGTTTTTTTCTCACAAGTATGAGAAAATCTTGACCCAATCAGTGGGTCATAGAGCCACCACCAATACATTAATAATCGTTGTATAAAAATTCTGTAATTTTTTTTTTTATATTGATTTTACAACAAGAAGATTATGATTGTGAGATGCAGACACCAGTGGAGTTTCCGAGACGAGGCAGTTGTCACCGTAAATTCACTTCGATGAACCCATTTTTCTGGGTCTCTGTGCGAG
>Ga0307516_10001209_pt1 | contig 35968 bp, 51 predicted proteins | sample 19_EM_MG_FD_203310 | JGI IMG/M metagenome (GOLD analysis project Ga0307516, IMG submission 203310) | Populus trichocarpa ectomycorrhiza microbial communities from riparian zone in the Pacific Northwest, United States - 19_EM | ecosystem: Host-associated > Plants > Roots > Unclassified | place... | reverse complement strand
AGGGGGAAGGGGTATGTTGGGTGTGGGTGCGGGTCTGGCGTTCAAATGTTCAATTTTCTTTTCCAAATTGGAATCTGGAAACAGTGGTCGAGACTCGATGCACGTGACATGCCCGCTCGTGCTACCGTCCCGATGCTAACCGCCTCGAAACTTTTGCCGACGACTTGGGCTTGTGTTCGCGTGGATCCCCTCGGACGCAAGACACTATCCATAAGTTGCGGGACCCATTCGAACTTTCCTTCCCGCAGGTGACTCCTGAACTCTCTCACCCTGAGATCTATATGTAAGGGACGCCGCCCTCGCTTCCACCTGCTACCTTGAAGGATAACACCTCCCATTCGTGATCGTTTGTTGAGTACCAGATGAGGCCTTGAAGCTTGAGGGCTGGCTTTAATCAGCGGACTTTGAATTCTGAGCAGATAAGTCGGGCGCGACCCGTTGACGTCTGGCACTCAACACGTCAGAACATTGACTAGCGCAAGATACTGATGTGTTGAGAGCATGCAAGGAACGGGTCCCCGCTCTTTCCCAGCACCCGCCCATCATGGGTGACACCCGGACGCAGGCCGCGGAGCGTTTTGTAAAGGTCGATCCCCAGAGGTGAGTCTACTTGAGTACGGGCCACTGCTGATCACAACTCACAAAGAACCAGCATCCAGGACGCCTTACGGTTCTTCTTCAAACCCACAAGGACCGGTGACGTACGAACTGATTTTTACTCCGTGTATCAGAAGGAAGCCACAGAGTACGACGCCAACTTCGTCAAACGGTACGAGGAGAACCTAAACATCACCCTGATCTTCGTGAGTCCCATCCCCGCAGCAATGGCGCCCTTGATTTATTCCGCCACAAGACTGGTCTGTTTTCCGGAATATGTTCGACATTTGTCGTCCGTATACAGCAAACGTTAGCGTCGGACCCCAGCGAAAGGTCGTTGCAGTACCTTCAAGCAATTCTCAAAACCCTCCAACACCCTAATTCTTCCACCGCAGAGGACACGACACCTCCCGCGTGGACCGGACCATCCCCTACCCACGTCGTAGTTTCGGCCCTACTCCACACGAGCCTCTTCACCGCCCTACTCGCCGCACTCCTTGCCATGCTTGGGAAGCAATGGATCAATCGCTACACTCTGCATCATGGGGGTTCGACCACCGAGAGATGTGAAGATCGACAGCGGAAGCTGAACGGTATTCAACGGTGGCCATTTAGATTCGTCATCGAACTCCTACCCGTGTTTCTACAACTCTCCCTTTTTTTATTTGGAGGTGCATTGGTGCTTCCCCTCTGGAACGTCAACCGGATGACTGCTTCCGTCGTCATAGGATTCACCGCGTTCGGCGCACTCTTCTACATCTGCATCTCGATCGCCGGAATGCTGTCCTACGAGTGGCCCTTTCAAACTCCGCTCTCGCTCGGCTTTCGGCGACTCTGCGAGAAATTATTTCCGAAGCCCATGAAGCCCAACCCTGGTGCGGATTGCATCTTTTGGACGTTGGATCGGATCACGGACCCCGAGGTGACAATGGCCACCCTGAAGTATTTGGCTGATATCAAATGGCACCGCAACCCTCCAGGGCAGGTGCCGTGGCTACAAGTCACCCGGATCTACACGAAATGTTTCGACACAAGCCAGCGGGTTCTTTCAGAATCAAAGGAGGTAGCGCATGCGGCAGGGATGGCTCTTATCCAGTTGTATTTCCACCGGAAGTGCTCCGATGTGGGCTCGCGCGACATACCTAAAGCAGTGACCGATGCTTTCGATCACCTCTGCGATGATGCTCACAACGACAACCTCCGTCCCTTGGCGTTGATCGCGGGGAGTATCGAGAAACCGGACCGGGAACATGGGTGCCGATGGGACCTGGCCGCTTTTGACTCCAAATGGGTATCCGAAACATGGGTACACTATGCGTTGATATGCCGCAGACGGTTGGAGCCAGATAAATCTGGGCGCATCATCGAGGAGCGCAACATCCCAGCCGATCTTTCCGCCTTTTTTAGGAGAGAAGGGACTCCTCCTCCCAGCGTCATCGGAAACATCCTTCGTGGGTTGCTCGTCTGTATTAGTTCCGATGTCCCACCCCTGGATGATCTGATTGACCATGGCCGGTACTTCACTCCTCCTCACCCCCGATGACGATCAGCGCTGATGTGTTTTCCAGCCTTAGCGATTCAAAGTTATTTGAACGTCTCAACGATGAAATGAAGCGTCTGACCGTCGATAAGCTCCCGGTTCTCCTGCGTGTGCTCGAACCTCTCCGGCTCTGGAGGCACGAACGCAAGGAAATCGTTACACTCTGTTGCGGCCTCCTCAAAGATGTGGTGGGAAAGCATGACGCCGAAACGGTGCTGGCTCGGGACATCATCTACTGCCTCTGTCAGATTGCGTTCCGCGATCTTTCACCGGCCACGGCACTGAGCACAACACCTCTCGACCCCGAAACCCTCGACCGTTTGGTCCCTTTCGTCAAGAACGGCCGGGGGCAGTTCCTTGATGACCTAGTTCCGGCCCTTTCTTCCTTCTCGTGGGAGGAGAAAGAGCAGCAGACCATAATCCAGATGATCCTCGACCGCCCGGTTGCTTCCTTATCTCCGAGTTGCCTATCCGCTGCAATAACTGTGATTGGGAGAGCCCGGTGGTCAGTGGTCGAGGCGGTCGACCACGACAAAATGTTGGAGCTTCTCGGACGCCTGTTAGTCACGACACTCGTGGATCGAATGATTGCCGATGATTCGGTTTGTCCAGGCTGGATGAGACTCCTCCTTCTGTACACCTGCCCACGCACCGAACCCAGCGTACATTCACGACAATCACTCTGGTGCATCCTCCTTGCCCTCATCGACAGGACCCCGCGGTTTTTTCCACTAATACTCTCCAACCACCTCACGGGGGCATTGTTGGGGGGATTGGGTACAAACCTCGAGGGCTTGGATAGAAATGAAAGCGCAGAAATAATTCAGAAAAGACAAGTGTTGTGGGCGAAGCTCCTTTGGTCGTCACGCTTCTTCGAATCGGACTGCAAGTCTTGGGCCGATTTCGAGATTGCGACAACAGAATTGGTACGAGAGATACCAGTGTTACGCAAGGACTTGCCGGAGCTTGGCGCCGCCCTGGAAAAGCCGGACCTGCGTCCAAGCCTTGCCTATTCAAAGATAATCAAGATATGCAACAGCGTAATCCAAGACACACCATTCCCCCTGCGACCCTCGCCCGTGTTCACCGAATCCCTCCCAAATGCGACGCCTCCCGGGAATCCTCCACCAAGGTCCAACCCCGAAGTCGGAGGATCGGGAGAAGTGGGGGATCCGTCTCCGAAACCACCGAAGGTGGCAGCTAAGGACACTCCACCCATCACCTCTCTCGCACCCAACAACGATCCCCCCCATCCACAGTCAATACTCACAGCGCCGCGAGACATAACACTACAAGACCTAATACCGCAACAGGTGGTACCACAACCCATAATACCACAACCCATAAGACCACAACACACAACACCGCAACATATCGCGCCACAAGAGACGCCCCCATTTGACCCTGGGAGAGGTCGACGGCGTCCGAGATCCGTCGACTCATCGATCGGCGTGTTCGGCACGCATGATGCATGAAGGTGGAGATTTTCCGAGCTTGTCATTCTGGATGGGACACCGCCAGGAAGGCCTTTTGACTCGCATTGGAGTGGCCTTTGTCAAATTGGATATTTTCCCAGTCCATAATGAAGTATTGTAATAGTACCAGCCATTGCTGTGTCTCCGAAACGGATGTTCGGAACCTTTGGATGTACGAGCTCGGACCACTGAACATGATGCTGGTGTCCGTTCCCACTTCCACAACGCGTTTTACCTTCTGAAGCGTGTGTTCAGCCATTGAGGTCCAAACCATGCGGTTCCGTGGCTCACCATCATCGGCGGGGTGTGGGGATCGATCAGATCCGCGGTCGCTGGAACTGAGATGACTGCTGGAGGGTTACCGTGAGAGTGAGGCGGCATACGAATTGTTGTAGCCTGTGTGGACTTGTTCTTGTCCACTCTGCGCAGCAGACCAACCGCTTCCTTCGTATCCTCGATTGACTCCATCAACAGTCTTGAAATCCTTGACCTCCAGCCAGGACAATGGATTCTCGAGTTAAGTGTCGAGCGAGTATATGAAGGGTGGAGGTGGCGGGGTCAGCGGAACAACGCGTGGCGGGCGTCTTACAGGTTCGGGTAAACCCGCCACACGCTGAACCCCACAGACTTCATGGGTGGAGACAAGGGTCCGGGGAGGGACCCGAATGGTGGAGATGGGGGGAGGTGAATTCGAGGTGGCCTGAGCGTAGGGATGACAATTCAGCTGCAGGCTACCAACTTGTGCGGATAATGATGCTCACCGATTGCCCGTTGTCGCATAAATGAACCCGCTGGGTGGCCAGGTAGCATGCCGGCATACACTCGTGGTGAAACAGGGTATGGATGAGAGAGAGTGAGCGTGAGAGGAACCCTTGCGGAATCCGTTCGCCGAAACCGGCAGCGAGACTGGTGGCGGGGAGAAAGGGAACGATCGTTATGGAGAATTTCCGATCATCTCCAAGCTAATCATTACAAGCCTCAGAATCTACCTCTGCAAGCACTCCGGACAAGGTGTCTCGATGGCGAGGTGTCGCTCAGGTCATGATGCATGATCTCGCGACGCAGGCGGGTCTCCTCCATCTTCCCCTCGAGGGTCAACTTGATCCTCTGCCCGACGTACCGGATCTCTCCCTCGAGACCTCCCACCTGCAAGTCCAAACTGGTTTTCTTCTTCTCTCCCCCTCCCAATCCTCAACGACCTTCTCGACGCCCTTGACCCTCGCTCGGGCCCAGAAGATGTCTTTTGTCGTAGCCTCGAGTCCACCTTCCTTTCCAACTTCTGCAACATGGCATTCGTGACAAATCGGTCCTGGTCCCGGGTGTACTTCTTCCTTGCTCCCTGCACCTTCACCGCCGCCCATTGCCCACCGCCTCCTTTCTTGAGGCGTGCCCGAGCGCCGCGACTTCCTTCTGGAGATGATTGGTTCTATCCAACTCATGTCCCCCTCTCTTCGCCACTCGTCATCCCTTCCTTCCTTCCTCCATCATGTTGTAGATGTGTCCGGCCAACTGCCTGACGAATACTGCGGTGGGGGTGGTAGAGTCGTAGAGGTCTCTGGGGATGAGGCGTGGCGGAGGCGTCGAGGGTCTTCGTTTTCGGTTCGCGGCGTATCGGGTCTCCTCCGTCCATCTCCACGCCTCAATCCCCATCCACTCTTGTTCACTACCCATTCCTCTCCCTTAACTCCAAGATCTTTCCCGCGCCCGTCTCCGCTTCGTTAACCAACCGTTGAATCTCCACCGCCATTGCCGCGCCGAACTCCGCTCGCAACCGCTCTAGGACGTCTACGATCTCGAGCAGAGGGTCCTCCGGGGACTGGACCGGACCAATTGACGCGTTTGCCGTCGGTGGGTCACTGGTCACCCTTCGTATGGTCCGATGGGTGAATCGATGTCGTGCTTGCCGCATCTTCGTTCTATCCTTTGGGAGACACGATCTTGGGTTCGTTGTTCTTGGTTGCCGGGCGGGTTCGGGGGGCGGTGCGAGGCGAGAGAGAAGGCCAGACGGTACGGCAAATCATCATCATCATCTCGATCTCGACTGATTTCTCTCGAGTGACGTCTTGTTCAGGAGGAGCGCTTGATTGCTGGCAGAATCCTGCGACGATCGAGACTTACTCCCTGAGTATCAACATTCTGCCCGTGCTCGTCTGCACTCCTCTTACCTGACTTCTTGGACGTAGACTCGATCTTAAACTCTGGAGGTGGGGGGAACCGGCGATGGATTCTTCCAACACGTCCTAGTTGGCCCAGAACATCTTCTACTCGGCACACAACCGGTTCATCAACTCTTGGACGGGATACTCGTGGAACAAGATTCCCCGCAGAAGATCCAAGTCGGTTTTCGACACCTGTGCGGCATCTTTCCATCCCCCATACCACTTTTGATGCACTTTTTCTGTAGGCGGGGCCTCAGTGCCGCCCACCACGTTCTTAGCGTGGTCGACCAAAGCGGTTTGGTCTCATGTTGGTGTGTATCTTCGGGCGACATGTACGGGTGGTCTGGGGGAAGGACGCGAGGATCTCCCGTCGGATCAAGGCAGTCGTCCGAGATTGGGGGCTTGTTTGGTATCCTTTCTTCCCAATTTTTCTTCCCAATCCATCGCGGAGCAGTCATTCCTGGCGTCCTCCTGCGGGCCTCGGGTGGGTCTTACGATCATCCCTGGTTGTCTTGTGGGTTGCTGATTGGTTGCTTTTAGCGTTTCCGGCAGGTCTATTCCTTTGAGTTCACCCGTCCTGATCTTCAAGCAGTGGCTGTGGAGTGTGGATTCATCAACAGTTCCTTTGCCGCTGGTTTGGTCACCCGCATTTCCAGTACTCGCTGTGCGATCACTCGTAAGATGTTGTCTTCACGCCGGTACCTTTCATTCTTTACCAGTGGCATCCCTCCGCATGTCTCGCATGTTGTCGAATAACTAATGTGACTAGACCGCCGAAGGGTCGTCTCCTTGAACCTGGGCTTCGTCCTGACGACTTTCCTTTCCACTTTTGGCTGCTTTCGAGGGGTCTGTTGTTTCGACGACCCCTGGATTGGCGATGATGTTCGAGGGAATGACGAATGGTGGTTTCTGAGACCTTCGTCTGACCACTCAAGGTTCGCGAGCCATTGTAGGCTTCAGGATCGAGGGTTCTGGCGGGCACGTCTTTCTCAATATATGGGGGAGGCAAGTTGAGTCGATGTTGAATTTTATTCTGCTGCTTTATTTTCTACAAGAAACCCAACCCAACCTTTACGGCGTAACAGCCGAAAGAACGTCACCTAAACCTTCTCCACCCCCCCAAAAACGCGTTCCCAGTGGCTCTTTGCAAGCGCCTTGAAGGCAAGGAAGCGCTTCAGAGCTAGCTTCCTGTATTCTATGTCCTCCATCCCAATGCTGAGGCGCTTCGCGTGTGTTGTTGCTGCGGTCCGGCAGCGCAAGGCCCGGGTTTGAGCAGCGGGATGCTCGCCGCGGGTGATGGCTCTGCTTAGCGCTTCGGTGACCGGGACGAGGTAAAAGGTTGGGCGAGTGCCGGTCATTTTTATGCAGGGGATGGTCATGGTGTCCAGGGGACGGAGGCCAAGACCTTTGCGATTTCGGTTGTTGAATTGAAAGGCCGCGATAGCCGCTGCGATGACACGAGGCTCCGCATCAGTATCCCCGGTGAGGATCTCGTCGACGATCACCACCAGGAGGGCGAAGTTTAGGTAAGGGTTCAAAAGGCACGCGTCCGTCCTAACAACGGCATGGGATTCGCCGGAGGCGAAGGGGAGTCTGCTAACTACGAGGCCGCGGTCCTCTTCAAAGCCTAGAAAAGTGAGGGTTGCGGCGGCAAAGTCGACAAGGAAACCCTGTCGGGTGGGTTTGATGGCGGGATGGAGAGAGTAGAGGAATCGAGTGACGTCAATACTGGGAAAGATGCGATTGTCGTAATCGAGGGAGCCGAGAATGGCAGGATCAATGTGTTCGAACGACGGGTCTGGGTCAAGGAAGAATTTGGCTGGTGGGAGAGGTGAGATGGTGACGTTGTATGTGGTGAGCTCATGTTGGGTCCACTTTCTGCCCAAGTCGACAGCCGAATTGAAACCAAAAGGAAAATCATCCATGGCGATGCTAAAGTCTGAAAGTGTGGGTAGAATCGTACACCGCCAAAGGTGCTTGGGTACTTACATGAACAATCAGGATGGCTTTGGCTGAGTGCGACCGAATGCTGGTGCTGAGTTGGGTCAGAATTCAAACTCTGCTGACCACGCTGCATATTCACAAGGCTCGTTCATTTTCGACGCACACCATGACCCCTGTTTGACAGAGGGAAACTCCTGAGGCCTCTGCCGGTTCCCCATACCTTTTCATCGCTTCGCTCGCACCGTCCCATAACTCACCCGGCTTCTGGGAAAGCTGCACCATGCGACATCCTCAAATACCTCCAACGCCAGGCTTTGCGATGATACTCTCCCGCACGTTGACATTGGCTTCATCAATTGTAAGGCTACCGGTACCAAGTCCCCCCCTATGTGATGCGATCTACCAGCCTAGGTGCAGGGCTCCTTATCGTGAGACCATTCCCTAAATCTAATATTTCGTGCCACCAATCTGAAGAAGCCAGAGATGATGGAATAGAACTTCCACGTTGGAGAACCATTGCTACCCATGGAACCCCACAAGAACAAATCTCTGCGGGGGAGTAACAAGCCATTTCCCCTCCCGAACGCCTCCCTCCCTCTGAATTTGAGGCTGGATTCGAGCCTAGCGGGGGAGCACCTATCTGCCAACGGGAATGATCGTTCGATGCAAATCGACGATCTGTTCGCGAGCGGTGGCTCCACCAACCCCGCTCCGCTCTGGCAGGTCTCACTAGGCGTTTGAAGGTTCGGCCAGAATTCGCAAGTGGCGGAGATCTAGTTGGCTGGTCTCCACCCCGAATCACAAAGAGAACAAGGTGGTGACGCGACAGTGGCGTCTATCTTTACCTACGCGTGTCGCCATCTTCGCCCGTTTTGCCTCACGGTACTCTCAGCTAAATCTTTATCCCTTCTGTTGCATCATCGACACGCCACTACTGTCCTTCGAGAGTCGTAACGGCCCGGATGGAGTCTATACTCGCGAAACCCCTAAACTGGTGAAGAGTAGGGAGCCTCTGGCGAACGTCACCACCACGGATGACATCCATCCTATGCACTCCGGGACGTGGGGTTCTGAAGAATCAAAACACAGGGCAACCCATTTCATCCGCAACGAAACCAATAGTGACCTTGTCGTCAATATCTTTGGGCAAGTAGCTGGACATGCTAGTGGTACTACCGTGGGCCCTTGGCGGTTCGTGCTTGAAAGCCGACCAGGTAGGTGGCTTCCTTACTCGCTCTCGCGTTACCTTACCATTGCAAAACACAGCCATATAACGACGATACTATTACAAAGATTCGAGGCGTTCTCGCCATTTACGTTCCCACGTCTGCGCCAAAGGAGTTGAGCGGGTGATATAGAGATCAAGTTGGATCTCTAAACGAACTTTATGCTCAGGTAGGTGAATTCTCTGCTCTTCCATTTGCGCCCTCACACGCTCGCTTACAGGTCCCAAATGTGACCGGCCGAGGGCCGTCCCCACGCACCATAGAAGTACCGAGATGTCTTTCGCAATCCATATGTTATTCCTCTGTCGATATGAACCGCCTACCTCAGATTCCCACTGAGGATACGAGGAGCAAATCACCGAGTATTCCAAACAGAGTGATAACATGGATGTCGGTGATGCGAGCAAGCACCCTGCACCTAAGGAAGGTAAACCACGGTTCTTTTCGCCATAACAACACGCTGACTTCCCTTGAGTCAACTGAAGTAATCGCACTGAACCTTATCCCCCGAGTCATCTCCCGGGCTTCAATCCGACCGTCATCGAGTTGGAGGCCGCGAAGGTCGTGCGGCAGCCACTCTACGAGACGGGAGTGCAACTCATCCCACTTTGGCGAGCTCAGGAGGAACGACGTTTGCCGACATCGACACGAAATTGGACGTTCACCACTTCAACATCGAGAAAAGAGGCTAACAGTATGTATGGGATGTATTCACTCTTGTACAACACGTCTTCACTGGTTAGACCTACCAGATCGTTGCGACCCGGGTCAAGGTATTGGCCGAATTCCTGGTCCCACACACACCCGAACACGCCATACTCATGCCTCCCACCCAAACTGGCTCCCACCCTCCACATCCAGAACCAGTTCTGGATTGTTCAGTGAGCTTGGCGAAGTTCGGGGGAGTCACAGAGCGAAGGGTGCCTCTGGCAAATCAGGAAAAAGCACCCAATCCAGTAGCTACTTCCTAACCCACGCCCCCTCCCGATAATGCGGCAAGGTTCCACTGTCTATCTATTGTTTGATCGTCTCGTATTTTGAATATAACCACGTCTCCCAAGGCAGCGAATTGGTGCGGAAACGAAAAAGATAAAAAAAGGCATTCTACATCCTTCGTGGTGAGGACGAGGAGCTAGGATACAGATCGACGTCGTAACAAAAAGTGCGACTACCGTAATAGGAATCCAGGATAACCCTCATAAAGCTTTGAGGGTGCTTATTATCAAGACACGACCGAAAACGACAGGATGGTGGTGTCGGTCACTCGACGAGAAACGCCTTTCATCCCAACTTACATACCCAGCTAGGACCCACGGGATGATATACTTCGTGCGGAGGGAACGTCTGGCATCCCGCTCAGCCTGCAGCGCTCTGCATGCCACCAATTTTGGACTCCCTGCATATGCAACTTCACCTCTCCACCCGATCACATCCCTCCCCTCGTCATGCACCGTGGCTTGTACCCTATCTTCGATTGAGCCTCTTCCGAGCATATCTCCTTCAAAATGAAGGGTCGGTCTCCTTCCCGGATAACATCCGGACGGTGCATCGGTTGACGTAATGTGCATGGCGACGTGAGGAAAGGCACGGGCCCCAACAAACTGCAGATCGCAAAACATGGTCGAGTCTAGCTCATCCGTGATATCCGGGAATTCACCACCTGGCCACTACATAGATGCGCTGGTAAGTCAAAACTGGTGAGATAATGACGATCTCTCCTAGTGGGAGGGTCTCCTTCCTCAACTTGCCAGTATATTGCTCGGTGAGACTTTGGCTTTAATCGAGCCAAGTCGAGCCAGAACCTATTCCCGTAGCAATGATTGCCACGATCAATCCAGCGAGAGCGCCATCGGGGTGAGCCAGTCGCAGTGGGGCGGAAGTTCCAACCAAGATCATACGACCAACCCTGAGGAGGACCGTGTCAATCCCGTATGGACTGCTCGGGCAGAGACATTTGAAACCCAAAACAAACCAGAGAGAAGTAGAGAACCGTCTTGTATTGGCCCAGGTAACAATCTGCGATGAACCCGCCCAAGAAGAGAGTGACGAAAACCCAGAATATGTTGAAGTTGGAAATCGCAAACGAGGCCTATACACCACGCCGAGAGCACCCGCGACACCGTCGGCCCTGTGGTTGGTGGGGACGGCACCAGTAGTTGAACCAGGTGGAAGTTTGGCACGGATGTAATTTCCCTATACGCCGACCGTCGTGTAATCGACGCCGTGTGAGTATCGGGGATTCGGATCGCCTGTGGATGGCACGAGGTGCAATACAAAACCCACCATAATACGTCCATCGTTCAGCGAACTCAACGGCGACTATCAAAAAAGCAGCGAATGGGGGGGCCATCGAGAAGGTGCTTGAGAGTGGACAACTCTTCGTGAGTGGCACCACAACAGAGGTTGCAGTGGTAACGCTGGTGCGGCTCGACTCTGGTTTATTTTCGTCCGTTGGGGCCATCAGGGGAGCTCGATATCTCGACTGCTATACGGTGGCGATAGAGCTGAGCCTAAAGGGTGGAGGGAGGGAGAAAAGGGATTCTGAGAGCAGAAATCTGGAAGTTCGATTCCAGACGGAATGGACGTAAACGCAGACCAGATGGCCCCTCCGGACTTGCATCGATGCTCGTCAATAGCGGAGGCTGTTCTTCACTCGCGGGTTTGACCACTGGTGCGACCTTCGGCGGATATGGTGGGCACCGGTCGTCCAGGAGGTGTAGAAACGCAAGGCTGGCCGTCGAACCGGTTGCCGCGGTTCCACACGGTGCGTATGTCATTGAGGGACGACCCGCGGTCGCCCGAGTCGATAGGCCCAGCCCTTTGGCTGGTAGTGTACTGCCTATGATATCCGGTGATCAGTAGGTCAGTAGTACGCGATAGATCCATCAAAGTTCGCGAACATGCCTGGAACGAAACGGAGGGACACATCCCGCCTCAAACCCTAGAAGAAACCCATGAGTACCCGGTGTGCCAGTTCCAACGTATGATGTCATGCTTACGAAGAACTTGGAAGCGCTTCCACGCCACAAACCGGCGGAAGCACATCCAAAAACTGGAGGCCCATGGAAGCGCGTCGAGGTTGGACCAACTCACCTCACGAGTCGATCGAGGTATCAGACTCGCCAGACAACATCGCGCTACTGTTGCTGGCGACCGAGGCAATAAAAAAACGGCGTTGTGAAAAAGTTATGGGCACACTTTACTACAGAAAGGGATGCCGATGAATCGACGACAGTAAGTGTGGGCAACCCAAAGCACGTGCTCTGAGTACAGAAAACTTGGCAGCAGCGCACTTGTTCTCCCATCAGACTTCAGCGCCGCCATGGCCATTTTCGATTCCGATTCACCCGTCGACCTGGGCAGAAAGTGGACCCAACACGAGCTCACCGCATACAACATCACTATATCATCTCTCCCACCAGCCGAATTCTTCCTTACCCCAGACCCGTCGCTCGACCGCATCGATCCCGCCGTTTTCGACTCTCCCAATCACAACAATCGCACCCTTTCCAATATTGACGTCAGACGATTCCTCGGCTCTCTCGGTCTCGCCATTAAACCCACCCAAGAGTGTTTCCTTGTCGACTTTGCTGCCGAAACACTCTTGTTTCTAGGCTTTGAAGAGGACCGCTGCCTCATAGCTACACACCAAACCCTCCCTCTCACCGCCTCCGGCGAATCCCGTGCCGTTGTCAGGACGGACGCGTGCCTTTTGGATCCTTACCCTCCTGGTGGTGATTATCGACGAGATCCTCACCGGGGATACTGATGCGGAGCCTCGTGTCATCGCAGCGGCTATCGCGGCCTTTCAATTCAACAACCGAAAGCGCGGGGATCTTGACCTCCGCCCCCTGGACACCATGACTATCCCCTGTATCAAAATGACTGGCACTCGCCCAACCTTCTACCTCATCCCGGTCACCAATGCGCTGAGCAGAGCCATCATCTGTGGCCGGGATCCCTCTACTCAAACTCGGGTCTTGCGCTGTGCGGTCGCACACAGCGCTGGGATGGAGGACATAGAATACAGAAAGCTAGCTTTGAAGCGCTTCCTTGCCTTCAAGGCGCTTGCAAGGAGCCACTGGGAACGCATTTCGGAGGGGGTGGAGGAGGCTTAGGCGGTGTTCTCTCAGCTGTTACGGAGAGGGGTGGCAAGGGCGGATTTCTCGTATTGGGGAATATATAAAAAAGTGGAATAAAATCCAGCGTTGCCGACTCGACTCTTGCCGACGAAAAAATTATCATTTCGTTTCACTACTGTCTCAAGGACCAGAAACGTTCGGCAACCACACTGTATACTCCCCAGGTGGCGACTCGGGCGAAAGGTAGAGACCGCAACACTCTTTTACCACACCAAGATCTACCTTCGAAAGGCGAGACTTGAGCTGACTGACCGGACTCGTAGCTAATTTACCGAAGAGACTGCATCTACCACTAGCAGTTTTGGGGGATCCCAACTGTATTGGCTGACCCAGCAAATGGGCCACGACCACAGTGCTGTACCGGTTGTGCAAAAACCGACACAAGTTGGAACTTTGGGCGCACCGGTTCATTCGTCTCCTGTCGAAGGTCATCCGCGATTAGTTTCGCATTTGGTTGGTAGCATGACTATGTGTGATTGTATAGCCGTGCAACCATATATTGAGCCCCTCGCAGGAGGAGAGATGGCTCTACTCGACTATCATGGATCCATTCTTTGGTTGGACTGCTACCGCTCTCGCCGCCTACTTGGCTGGTTACGACTTGATCGAGAACGCTACCACCACGAACGACAGGTTGGAGGTAGTCTCGGCACAAGACCGGATCCGGCCCCGCGGGATCCACCTCACGCGCTGGTTCCACATCGGGCGCATCCCAATCTAGTCCGCCCGGTGGCAGTCCGACGGTCGAGGGAACAGTCACGGGTCTAGGAATGGACCCACTTGGAAATTGGAGTCCTGGACGAGGCAAGAACCGAAGGGGGTGCGCTCCGAGAACACCTTTTCAACCGGTCGGTCGTGTGCCAAACTCGGTGTTGCGGGAAATAAGGGCGCATCCCCGGACGCCATTCTTTGGAACTCGTCATCACCATCGTCATCAGGATCCTATCTCGCACACTGTGGAGTGGATCGTTGGAGTATCACCTCGTTGCTAATCAGCAGTGAGGGTCGGAGCTGTCGACGGTGGGCCCCAGTGTAAGGGTTTTCCGAGTAGCGCACACAGCAACACGATGCGGTGATACCCACAGGAAAGAACCACAGGCTTGACATCGCTTGGTTACTTGCTGGGTTGAGATTTACGTGCGCAGTCCACTGGCGTTTTCTCTCGCTCTCCGCTGGGGATTCACGGCCGGGGAGTTCAACCCCCACGGGGTCTATTCCGCGAGCTCGATGACGCGGTCAAGAAAACATGAGGACAAACTTCCTCAGGGAGCCTCAGTAAGTGGAGACGGCTACTGTGGCAACGCTAGGCCTATCTTCATGAGGTTGCCTGAAGTCCAGGGTTGAGGGGAGTGATCGTATGCGCACAGGTATGGTGTCGTCCTCTCGGCAACCACCATCCTGGGCCGCCATATAGGTCATATGCCCTGTAAAGTGGAGCCGTTTGCGCTCATGGGGACAAACGTGGGGTCGTGAAATGAGGTGGATGTGGGATTAAGGACGTGACGTAAACCGTAACCGAAAAGTACTCTAAGTTGGATTTTGACGCGTCGGTTTGTGACCGCCGGGTGTGGTGAACAACAGGAGTGTGCGGGGAACGCGCTCCGAGCCAACTGAGACGATTTGGATTGAGTGAAACAAGTCAAGAGAGCGGCTTTGCCGATTTCGTGCGCACCTCGCAACCGTTCTAAGGAATGATCAAATCCCCAAACTTCCTGACGAAGAAGACACCAGCAGCAAACACGCCGACGCTTGTGACGATGGCAATGTTTCCCGGTAACTTCTCCGGTGCCAAAACCTCTTCGTTCATGAATCGCGAAAAGGCGGATGTTTCGACGTCGTCGAGGTCTTGGATCCCTGGTCTGCCGGTGACGGCTGAGCGGGAGTAGTAGGCTGGGCCAGAGTTGGGTGCAGCGGAGCGACGGGCCATGGGTTCGAGGGGAGTGGTCGAAGTCGGAGGGTGGAGCTGCTGGCAATACGGAGGGGTGGGAATATTGGTTTGATGCCAGAGGATTCGGAATCGGTTGTGTCATTGCTCCTCCTCTTGCTATAATACCGCCTACGATGCCTGCCCCAATGGCTCCCCATCCCCCGAAACATGGTTCTCTTCCTCTCTGCTATCGTCCTGGCCCTCACCGCCGCTCTGGCTAGTGCTCAGAGCAACTCCCAGAACGCTACCTACTTGGCTGGCCTCTTGCAAGCCTTGAACGGCGCAGGCCTCACCACTCTTGCCACTGCCGTCGGTTTCGTCAACTCCACCGGGGCCGGTAATCAACTCTTGGCCACTCTGTCCGACCAGAAGAATAACTACACCATCTTTGCACCCAATAACGATGCCTGTCAGTCCATCTCTTTCGTCATACCACCCCCGTACTCGATTCTAACCTCCGCGCCTAGTCTCCCGCGCATCGAGCGACATCACCAAAGATCCCAACAGGTTGACGGACACCGTCTCATATCATGTCGTGTTTGGTCACTTTATGAACGTGACTAATTACCCAAACACCACTATCGGTCGTACCGCCCTTGGAGACTCTCCCGTCGTGATGCTCGAGGGAAATAAGAAACAAGTCGTCGCCTGGGCGAAGCGTGACGACGGTCAACTTCACGTCCTTAATCAACAGTATGTATATCTTCAAACCTTTCTTGCCTTCCTCTGCTTAACATTGTTTTGGAAAGCGGAGCCAACGACGACCCAGGGCCACAAGTCCTGCAGCAGAGCAGCTACGAGAACCTCAATATCTACGTCGTTGATGACGTTCTCAATTACCCGGACGACATCAACAGCACATTCAAGGAGAACGACAACTTGTCTGGGTTCGCCAGATTCGCCGAGAACACCGAAGTTCCTATCTGGGACAACGGGGACCACGTTAACGAAAACGCAACCGTCTCTGAGGTCCTTTCCGGGATCCGCGGTCTCACCCTCTTCGTTCCTCGCAACCAAGCTTCGGCCCATGGGTTCCCGCAGGTCTCAACCAACACCACCCGGCTCCGGAATATTCTAAGGAATCACATCATCAACGGAACGACCGTCTACAGCCCAAGCCTTATCAACGCTACCTACACCTCCGCTGCTGGCAAACCCCTCCACTTCAGCTCCAACTCGAGCGGGAAGTTCATCACGACCGGTAGTACCACCGCCCAGATCCTTCAACCGGATGTGCTCGTCAAGAACGGCGTACTCCATATCATCGACCAGGTGTTGTCGAACTCAGAGGTTGACGAGGATGTAGCACACCGCGCATACGAGTCGGCTACCGAGCGTGCTGGGCATAGTTCGACCGAGACAGGTCCCGTTGGCGTCCCTACGGGCGGGTCGAGCGGCGGTACTGGAGGTGCGGTCGGAAAATCAGCGGGTGTCGGCACCTTTGGTATGGTCGCACTATGTGTCATCCTTGGGTCCTCCTTCCTCTTCTCTTGACTGTTCCTGATGTGAAACGAACTTTTTGTAACTTTTCGTTGAGTTACCACCACTGTATGCTGTATCCTTGTACACTATATCATACCCCTTCTCGTGTTGACTTTCGGTGAGGCCGTACGTTGGCTGGACAACCCTCACGTCGATCGGAAGATGGGACTTGGAGATGCAGAACGAGGCCGAGAACAAGTCCGAAGATACCTGAAAGCGTATTCGATCCGCTGCTGTGACAAATATATTGAGAGCCTTGAAATCGAACTCAGAAGGTTCACACAAGTCCCGAAGGGCGAGAATTATAACCAGTTCCAACCGTCGTTATCTATTGCTTAACTTGGACATTACATGGGGGTCGTGATCGTAGCAAATCATTAGGTTCTCGGGAAGATAAAGCTGCTCGTGAGTGGAATCGAGGAATCAACTACGGGCTAGGAGACAAGGCGGTCAGGATCATCGATCGCGGTGAAGAGAAGAGAGAGAAGACCTACTCGGATTTAGTAGTGGGGAAGTCCGGGGACGGAATCCGGGGTAGCATACTTGTTGGAGTAGTAGTTCCCGATGTTCTGACCCCACTGAGACCAGGACTCGGGTTCGGGGGAAGGGTCGCGCTTGTAGTGGGGGAGTCCTGGAACACTGTCCGGGGTAGCGTACTTGTTGGAGTAGTAGTTTCCAATGTTGTTGCCCCACTGGGACCAGCTCTCGGGTTCTGGGGAAGGGTCGCGCTTGTAGTGGGGGAGTCCTGGAACACTGTCCGGGGTAGCGTACTTGTTGGAGTAGTAGTTTCCAATGTTGTTGCCCCACTCGGACCAACTCTCGGGTTCTGGGGAAGGGTCGCGCTTGTAGTGGGGGAGCCCTGGAACGGCGTCTGGAGTAGAATACTCGTTGGCGTAGTGGTTGCCGAGGTTGGTACCCCACTCGGCCCAGGACTCAGGTTCTGGCTCGCGCTTCAACCAGGGACGAGGGAGGTTGGGAAGAGAGTCCGGGGACCCGTACTTGTTGGAGTAGTAGTGACCGATGTTCTGACCCCACTCAGACCAGCTCTCGGGTTCTGGGGAAGGGTCGCGCTTGTAGTGGGGGAGTCCTGGGACGGAGTCCGGAGTAGAGTACTTATCGGCGTAGTAGTTACCGAGGTTGGTGCCCCACTGGGACCAAGTCTCTGGTTCACGTTTGGTCCAGGGATCGGCGTACTGGTGACCAATGGCCTGACCCCACTCGGACCAACTCTCGGGTTCGGGAGAAGGGTCGCGCTTGTAGTGGGGGAGTCCTGGAACACTGTCCGGGGTAGCGTACTTGTTGGAGTAGTAGTTTCCAATGTTGTTGCCCCACTCGGACCAGCTCTCGGGTTCTGGGGAAGGGTCGCGCTTGTAGTGGGGGAGTCCTGGAACGGCGTCTGGAGTAGAGTACTTGTTGGAGTAGTAGTTGCCAATGTTCTGACCCCACTGCGACCAAGCTATTGAAGGAGACGAAGGTTAGATCGTGATAAGATACGGTAGAGAACGATCGGGGAGACTCACATTCCGGCTCAGGAGCAGGGGAACGGGCGACCGGAACGGCCAAGGCGTTGATGGAGACAGCGCCGACGACGAGGGAGGTGAGAGCGACTTTGGAGAACATGATGATAGGGAGTGTCGTGAGAAATAACAGATAGCAGACGGCACCAGGCCTGAGGTTTGGAGGTAGGAGAGAGGAACTGGGGGGAGCTGCACAGCGGCTGAAGAAACTGGGGAGTGGACCTCTAACCTTTTATACATTTGGGGTACGCCGTCGAATAGGGCAAGTCTGATATGTCGTCAAGTTTCGAGCCACCGCTGATGGATAGGGCGGCGGATTCAAACTTGAATCAAGTGCACCGCATCGTGGCCGAACGCGCCCCTGGATTACGGCGTTCGGTCATCGCCCGCACAACGCCGGGGAAATCCAGTGTCCAGCCCCAAGCGTGGTAGAAAACCTGGCATCGGTTGTGTTGTTCAGCCGTTGAGGGGATTCCCTGCCCGCGTCTGTTAGACCCTGCGATCACGGGATCGCTGTTGGCCAGCCAAACACACGGAGGACTGCCATTCATTCTCATCAGCCTTGTGAGATGGGGACTGATGGAGGTGGAGGTACTTCCATTGCGGTTTGATGCGTTTGGTGTTTGAACTCACAGCATTTTCAAAGGCTCGGGGTCGGTTAGGAGTTCCAACTTAGCGTTTATCTAATATGAATCTGCAAGGCGCCCTCGAAACAACTTTACGGGAACGTGGGTGTCCACAGGACCGGCCTGTGCTCTTGGCAAAAAGATTGGAGTACGTACTACGATACAGGAGACGAGGAGGGGCGAGACTTCCAACTCTTTGGGGTGGTCCACTTCTACCGAAAACGACAGTCGCCCCCTGTGAGTCCGGGTCAGAAATAGATTGATGTTCGTGCATCTTGACGGACCCAACGACCCAGGCTAATCTGTTTGAACATGAGAAATCAAATAAATTATTCAGGGTGAACGAACAGCAGCAAATGGCAGCGTCGGTTTGCTTGTTACCTCACCGGCCAATGGTAACAAATAATACCTGATTTGCGATGCGCTCACTCCGACACCGTGCAGACCGATGCCCGCCCAGGGGCGTGCGCTCCGAGTCTGTCCGAGGGAGAGACACGAAAAAGGTTCCAACCCCCCCCCCCTTCCAGAATGGAGAACGGGGCCCCTGTTCGTGATCCCATCTGTTTTCTTAAATAAACTTTATCCAGATCTCACCAGCCATCCGAACATCTAACCCGGTCCGTGTAGGAACGATGTCGATGATCTGCGGCCGATTTGGCGAGGTGATAGGCGGAAGATCTCCCGCGTACTCCGAGTCTAAATCGCACAACCCCGCTTATTTGCCTCCTTGAACCACACCCGAGTCCACTCCCACCCGAACACCACCAGTCCAAAACCGCCTGCGAACACCCTCTCCTTCATGCTCACGTCCTAACAACCCCTTCCCTGTTCCGAAATACCGACAACCTGAACGTCCGCTTGGTCTGTGGGAATCTCTGTTCCTCGGACTCCCAAGTTGCCCCATGCTCACGTCTAGTCCAGGAGGCCTTCCGTCCTCCGGTTTGCCACCCCGATTGCGCTAGGGGAGGTACTTATGCCCTCACTTGTTGCCACCCATCACCGGCGGATCCCCTGCCAGACCCGCCGATTCCCGGACAACTTGAAGTAACCGCCCACGCCGCGTGCCCGCGTGGGTCTTTGCGGGCTTGATTATAGACGTTTCGCAACCCGGGGGATGAGGCGGTATGGAAGATCTCTTGACATCCAAATTTTACTCTCTTTACACGGGTTTATGGGATGTCGCTCCCACACTGCCGTCATTTCGTTGTTCCCGCCTCCGCACGGTCTAAAGGGGTATGCGGTGATTGAAATCAGTCCGTCGCCGTTCTTTTCTGAAACCGAAACCCCACATTCACGTCCGACATTCTGACCACAAGTTTTCCGCATCCACAGAGTTTGGTCGTACACGTAAATCCCCGCCTCAGTAACGACTCCTCAATTGACCCCGTTGGTCTCACGCGCGGACGCATCACTGGCCTCTCGCCGTCCCTGGTCCTTCCAGGAGTTCAGGCTCCTTGGTTGGACTGGACAACACAATCAGCTGGCCATCAATGATCTCCTCATTTCAGTTTCCGTCATTGACTACAGTTACCCAGCGGACTTCCCATGGATCCCATTCGCGAAGCCACTCCCGGTACATGTCACCCATACCTCCCGGTTCGATTTTCGAAGCGCTGATTCTGGAACCTCGTATGCAGGGGAGGGTTTAGTGTCTGTAGCGTTCCATGGAGTTTCCCTCCAATAATCACTGCCTTTGACAGTTGTGAACCCAGCGGCAGAACGCGACTTGGAGTCCTTGGGCAGTTGAATACCTTGGCCGCTCGCTGCCGTGCTTCCCGCTAGGGTCGAAGTGGTTGAAAGACTTGATTTTCCTCATACGTTACAAGGAGGAGACGCGAGGCAAGTGAAATGCGAGTACACTAATCACCTTCCCAATTCTATGGATTCCTTGTCTGGGCGATGTAAAAGTAGGTCGGTGTGAGCCTACGTGGTGACCTTGTTTGGGTCGCTGCGGAAAGTGGAGATGTACCTCTCGATCCACCTCAAGCCTTGGTGTACTGATAGGAGGCAGTCAGCAACAGAAACTCTGATTCCGTTCTGGATGGCCTACGATCACGCGATCCGATATCACCAATCCTAGTTTTCTCCCTCAAGAATCCGCAGACTGAGGTGGAACATGACCAACGACGTGTAAGTGAGAACATTAACCAGGCGACCCCACCAGAAGCTCCGGTTACGATAGGTCTCCAGAGAGCTATTGAATGAACCGCGGCGGTGGGTTCCCGAGGAATACCCAGCGCTTACCAAACCGAATCAGATGTTTTTGTGGATGCAACTGCGAGTTACGTTCACGGGCAACCCAACCCACTCCTATATGGTGCCCACCACTGCGACAGGTAACTTGACCTTAGGCTGAACTTGGATCCGTTCGACGCGAGGCCTAAGAAAAGACGGTTAGTCACAGGTAGGCTCGCGGAGGGGGGTGGACAGTTGGGTCGCACAGCTTTCGGCTCCCGGATCATTAAGGGGGTTGGCCGGCGTTCAGGAATTTACTGTAATCCGCGTTTCCAGGTCCACCCAGCCTGGGCGTAGGCTCTGTAATCGTGGAGTTCCGTTGTGGACGCGCAGGTCCCTACGCGTTGACACTATACGCACGGATTGTTAGCCTCAGGGACCTAAGTACATGTCGTAGTGCAAACTAGCGGTGGTGTAATCAAGGGCAGACCAAAGTGGGACCCCAAGCCTGGGTCAAGAAACAAGGGAGAAGGAGCACTGTATGTAGACGAAAGTATATGTCATGATCTATGCTGACAATAGTCAAGGGCAGAAAGTAGGACTTCGGTCGACGTTGTGAATCAAATAACGAGGGGGAATGACAAAACTTCTAACCAGCGCACCCCGTCCAGGGTATGCCTGGAGAAGTAGCCACACACTACCCACTGTCCTACCAGTGGGCACGTCGTCGAGTTTCAGAAAAGCACCTGCGGGCGTACGATAATTAGATATACTTAGAAACGTCCTCCTGTGCGTTCGTCATACCTTTTCCGATGGAACACCTGGAACATCAGGGGGGTCGTAGGTTCTCCGATTTGGTTTCCAAAAACATACCCCCCGGAATAAGCCGCACGGGCCAGAGGAGGTCCCCCGCGCGCCCAAGAGTCCGTCCAACCCCCGAAACCTCGTGCTGGAGAGAGTGGTCTCAGACCCATTGGATCCAGCGCTGTGCCCATACTTATATTTGCCATTGGCAGGGATGCCAGGTAAATCCCTGCGGTTCTGCTGGACGATCGATCGCAAGTGGCAAACCACTTCCAGAATCTCCGGACGCCGCTGGGGTTCCTGTTCCCAACAACGCTCGGTCAGGTTCCATAGTTCGTCAGTCAAACTCGGATGTTTTGGCCGCTCTGGCCGCTCCCCTGACAAAACGTTCACCGCTACAGTGGTAGGTGGGCTATTGGGGAATGGAAAGGTCCCAGCGAACACCTTGTATTGATGAGTGGTATAGCCGATAAGGGTGTCATGACGGGCTCATACCTCAAACATGACCATCGCAAACGCATAGGTGTCTGATTCCTTGGTGGGTGCTGCTCCTTCCCATTCCAAGAGCTCCGGCGCGGTCCATCGCAAGGACCCTCCACCCGATACGGTGGCCTTTGCATCCCTTGCAATGGCCAAAAGGCCAAAGTCGGAGATACGCGCCCGACCGTTACTGTCAACGAGGATGTTCGCCTGAGGCGGTCAAAGTGGGGTGGCAGTGCTTCTCGAGATTTTCTTACCGACTTCAAGTTCCCATGAATTACTTTATGAGAGTGGAGACCTCTGACGCCTTCAGCAGTGTCAGATAGCTGAGGAGGGAGTGAATGTGTTATCCAACGCAGCAGGAAGGAAGCATACGAGACTGAGTCGATCTGCGTCCGAGTGCCGCTGGAGATATTCCATAATATTCCCGTCAGGCATCCATTCCGAAACGAGCTGGGGGGGTTCGGTAACAACTCCGATGAAAGGTACGATGTTGGGGTGTGCCAAGCGCTTCCACAATACCGCTCTCTCGCGAAGGGCCTGTCGGTTTCGTCAGCGGGAGAACAGGGGGTGGTGTCAACAACGCACCTTCCTGACCATCCGCAGGTTGTCTCCGGAGTACACGCGCAGTGATTTAATGCGAACCCTCGAACCCTTGTGTGTCGCTTCCCAGACGTCACCGAAAGTTCCACAGCCAACTGGCTCCTGACCGCTGGTGGCCGGAAAATGATCTAAAGGTTTAAATATCTGGAGTGTTTGTAGAGCGTGGTGCAGCCGAGTTATCATGGATGGCTACGCAGGCTGTTATAAAGTGGTATTCACGTCCACGAGGAGATACGCACTCTGTGCAGGTTCAGTATAACCAGGTCTTGAAGGTTCGGACGACGGTCCTTGGTCTCTTTATCGACAGGGAAGGTGGCAGCCAGGTCTCGGGAGTAAAGAGACTCGAACTCCCGCCAAGGGGCGGAGGAGACGTAATGCGGGCTGGCAAATAGAGACGCGTACTTCCAAACATCGATGGGGGCCGTTACCCACGACATTATTATCGCTTCGAAGGTAAGGTGGGAGAGGGTGTGCAAAATCCTAACGAGGGGTATATAACAGCGATAGCTCGGGTTTGCATAGCGCGGGAACGCCTGCACCCCACGAGGGTGGGCACAGCATCAGAAACGTGTGCGCTCCGAGGTGGACGCTCATCAGAACTCTCGCTGGGGTTGAGCGCTCAGGTGGTGTGATGAAATGATCGGGCGCAAGCTCCACGGTGCCTCTACCCAGATGTTCAAGGGGTTTTTCCGGGGCGGATGGCCTTCGTTGCTGCGACCGTCAGTTGAACTTTATCGTCTTATTCGCAGGTTATTGACCGTGAGCACCACCTGCAGGAGCAGAGCGTGCAGGCAGTGCTCCTCCGGACATCGGACCCCCATTTCAAACCTCACGTTACTTAACGCCGGGAGCACTGGTACACCAGCGCTAGGGCCCATCGTGGCAGCCTCGCGCCAGGCTAAAGGTATATTTACTTACTGGTGTATCAAGTTCCCACCCACCCAACCGGCCTGCTGACGACCAAGATGGGAACCCGACCTGCGACCAGGGAAGAATTCGGAGTCGTCGAGTTTATCAACGGTAACCTGCCCCTCGAACGGCTCAGGACAATGGTTATGCTCTTGCCGGCGCTGAATAACCAGGAGCTCAAACGAATGGTTCTGGGACTGACACCAGAGGATCAGGGGAGGTTTGTGGACAGAGTCGATCAGGTGCGTCGAGTCGCTGGTTCTTCTCCACCCAACATCTTCCTCATTACTCCCACAAAGGTTCTCCCTACTGTCGACGCCGAAAGCGTGGAGCATGTAGCCGCGCTGGGAGTTGTCTGCAGTGCTATTGGACGCCTACCCAGTTCAGCTGTACTCTCCGAGGGGCTCGAGAAACGCGGCAATACCCCTTCAGCCTCCACAGGACTCATGGACGTATGGCGTGGGGAGTATGGCCACCGGCAGGTGTCCATCACTGCCTTCCGTAACTGCCCCGCTCAAGATTTGGAGGAGGCCAAGAAGGTACGCTTTGTATGCGTGTGAGAAGTCGTTCGGGCTGGACGCATTTCACAGACCCTTTGGATACGGGTGCCCATGTGGATGAGGCTGTCTCACTTAAACGTTCTCCCCTTTCACGGTGTGAGCATGAGGGTGTCCAAACTCGCACTTGTCTATGACTGGTGTGAAAACGGCAACATCACCCAGTACACTGCGTCGCATCCAGACGCATCTCGAACGATCCTTGTGTGTATGGCCATCGTCACCGTGGAGGATAGATTCATCACTAACTGGGTTCCTGTACGATAGTTGTTGGAGGTCGCGAAGGGACTCCAATACCTCCATTCTCACGGTGTCATTCATGGTGGTCTGAGAGGGGTAAGTTGTCTCTCCGATGCGCTAGACCAAATCCCAGCCGCCCGCTTCATCGCACCATGCCATTCACCCCCAGTCTCATTATCTGCTGACACTGCCTGCGTTTCATAGAGGACCGTTCACATAGATAGGTCCGGCCATGCTCGTTTAGCTGAGTATGGGTTGGCACCAATAAGCCGCAATCCGACATTGAGCGCAGCTGCGACCCCACATGCGGTCGAGGATTCGCTCGCTCCTGAACTCATCCATGTCACGACTGCATCGGATGCGGAGTCCGGACCAGGGGACGTTTTTGCTTTTGCGATGCTCGCCTTTGAGGTGTTGACGGGCGAACCCCCGTTTGATGGACAGTCACACCCCACGGTCGCTCTACTCATATCGCGAGGAAGCAGGCCAGAGTTTCCACAGGACCTCGGACTCACCCCACAGATACAGAACCTTCTGCGGAGATGCTGGGACCAAGACCCTATGGAACGACCGGCAATAGATGAGGTGGTGAGGACGTTGGAACTTCTCGAGAACAAAAGGTGCGTACAAAAGTTCTCAGCGAGTAGAATCTCCATCTCAGCGACTCTCTGACGCGGACTTTCTGCCCAGGGAACCCCAAGCCACGGATTATAAGCCACCAAGCGTTCGTTGTTTAACAGTGGATGCCCAAGCGCGGCCCAAAAGATCAAGTAAGCATCCGTTCCCCTGAATATTACTTGGCCACCGGTACTGAGGTGGAAACTCGAGGAAAGAAATCCTGGAGGACGTGGTTCTGTGGACTGGGATTGCCTTGAGTCCCAGGCCACACCAACCCCCCCTGCCGCCGCCCCAGGTGCCCCCGTCATCCTCTTTGCTTTCTTGTTTCGTTCTCTTTGCTTTCAGGATTCCCCTCACTTGCTTTTCCCGTCCTATGTGGACTCTTTTAATGTCCGATACGGCTCTGGTTCCTCTCCACCCCCTTACCACCAATCACGTAGAAGTCACGACTGTCATATCCTATACGTATTTGTCAGTAAGACTAGATAAACTGGAGAGATATGCATCCGTCGCAGGGGGTCGCCGCCCGTAAAACCAGAAGAGGGAATTATCGAGACCTCTCCCGCTCCGTCGAGTTCTCGGCAACTGGTCCCTTTCTAGGAAGGAAGGGCGGTTCGCACTTGAGTTGACTCCTGATCGAAATGCCGAAGGGCGCCCCGTCATCACGAACCTGGATGGCACAAATCACACCCCTCCCTCAAGGGGCGAACCGCGGGCCATCGCAAACACAAGAGCCCATAGTCGTTCAACTCGACCCAAAGTGGTGTGCATTGCCCATCCGACAACCGTGGCCACTATGGCGCTGATGCCCGCCATGCAGCCTTCATTCCGCCCTCAAAGGGTTTTTCGAGCCGTTGAGGACCGACGATCCCCGCACCGACTTTTTCGCCGCCTATCGTAAGGAATCTGACGAATTCGACCGCGACTACGCAGGGAAGTATGACGGTGACCTCAACACCTCCCTCATCTTCGTAGGTGACACGTTGCCCCCGCCCTTCGTGCAGTCACCCTGACCACCAGTTTCTATCCTAGGCTGGTCTATTCTCAGCGGTCAGTTCAGCATTCATCCTGGATGTCCAATCCAAGCTAGGACCTGATCCGAACGAAATGACCGCCGCCTACATGCGAATCCTCATCCACGCCGTAGACAACTCGCTCTACACCGACGCGGACCCAAATTCAACTGCCTGGACCGGTCCCCCTCCCGAGATTGTCACCATTCAGTCTCTGCTCTACGCGAGTTTGGCCACGTCACTCTTTGCCGCATTTCTCGCGATGCTCGGGAAGCAGTGGGTCAGTTGGTATATCATACACAACCGTGGAGGTTCCGCTGCCGACAAGAGCCGGGACCGACAACGGAAGTTGGATGGATTGAAGGGTTGGTACTTCCACGTGGTGATCGAGAGTATCCCTGTGATGCTTCAGGCCGCCTTGCTGCTGCTCGGCTGTGCCCTCTCACCGTATCTTTGGACGATCAGCCGCGCCGTCGCCGGAGTGGCTATCACAGCTACGCTCCTCGGGGTCATCTCTTACGTCTGCTTCACCATTGCGGCTACATTTTTCCACAACTGTCCTTATCAAACCCCCGCTTCCCTCATAATTCGGTTTTTGGTCCCACACCACCACACTACCCGCGCCCCTCCCCCCATACCGCTGACAACTTCCTCCAAACATCCTGCGAAGGTTCTCAGGCGGTTATCCCAGCGTCTTTACTCGGGAGTGTGGAGCGCACTGAGCGGCTTAGGCTGCACAGTAAATGTGTCGCCGGAAGCCCCCGATATACCGCTCGCCCTCATATCATCGCCTGTCCGGATTTTTGAGGACACCTTTTTGGACTGGGAAAGTTATGAAGCGGACACCCGTTGCGTTGCGTGGCTCTTGTACATCACCACCGACAGCGATATGATCTTTTCCACCGTTCGGTTTGCCGCAGATTTCACCTGGTACCCGGAAATCGCGGGCGCCCTTTCGCCGCACATTCTCACCGATCTCTTTTTTGAGTGCCTGTTGGATCGGCGGGTTGTTCCTGGGAGGGCGGAGCGGGCGAGCCTGATTGGTATAACACTGGCGTCGGTACTCAGCACCCAACTGAGTGTGGAACCTGGGAGTGAGGACCTCGATCGGCTTTGTCAGCGCATTGTTCATAACGTTGACCCGTCATCCTCGTCTGAGGCTACATTCAACCTGGTCGCGTCGGTCCTCAAATTCATTGCACAGACCCCGTTCCCTATGGTAGACGGAGGACCTCTGGGAAACAGAATCGAACCCCCGCCAAAACACTTGCCGGTCACATTCAAACTCTGGTTTGGAAGAACGATACTCCAAACGGTGTGGAGATGGCGACGCGTTCAACACCACACATCGACCATTGACTTCTACTGGATGGAGTTGACCTGTAAGAAACTGGTGACGGAAGGCGACCCGGTTCCCACCGTTTTTAAAACCTCTTGGATCCTTACCCTATCGATTTGTCTGGGAGCTACGGTAGACATACGTGATTTATATCCCCCCAATAACGAGTGCGCCACCTCCATCTCCTCAAATCAACGCATAGTCTCACCAATAAACAGCTACGCGTTGTTCACCGCGCTTGATTATCTCCAGAAACAATTGTTTGCAATCATCAAGGCGCGCACCGTCCGATCCAGTTTCATCAGCTCAACCTTTTCCACCCTGAGCGAGCTCGACACACCTCGGGTTGCAAGTTTCCAAGAAGCGTGTATCTCCTGGATACACGAAATCATTGACTCCGCGTATCCGGAGGACGAGCGGTTTTCTATGGCGAGCTCTGCAGTGGCACTCCTAGGGAAACAGTTTGGCCCCCAGTTTTCGGAACATTCCCCCCGTGTTCTCGCTACTGGAATCCGTCCTCTGTTGGATTTCCTCCTATTGAGCGAGAGGCACCACTCCCCAGAATCCCCAACATATCCAGGAGTCGTTGCCCTGCGGTTCTTATTAGACGCCACGCCATACCGTCGCCTCGACCCAAATATCTTACCGATCCTCACATCGACCCTGGCGCCAACCCACCATCTACAGTCACGGACATTGGCTCTCAAGCTCTTCCAACGGCCCGGGTTTGAGTGGTGCACCTCCCAGGCCGAAGGTTTCTCAGACACAGACCGCGCAAGGCTCCTTGAGGCAGTCGGAGACCCGTTCCAGTTTACCCCAGACCATCTTCCCCAGGACGGGCAACCAACGACTACAACCCATTACGAACCCATGCCGACTGCCATCCTCTTAATCAAATTTGCGTCATCGGATCTGTGGCGGAGCCACCTTCGCCACGCGAATTTCACCTCTTGTGAAGAGATCATTTCCGCAGAGGAGGGCAGGGACCTTGTCATCAAACACATGGACCAAGAGGAGACAGGTGCTTGGCCAGGACTTCCTTTGGCAATCGGACGTCTTGAAGAGCTGGAATGTAAAAATACCGCAGAAGCGGTGACCCTATGGGCCCGGACCAAAGGCATCGTGGACGCACCGGACCACGGCGTGCGGGCTTGTCAGGTGGGGGACGCTCGAACGCTACCGTCTCCGTGGAATGGAACACCTGGGGATCCTGCAGACGTACACCAAGGCTAGCCTTTCGGAGCACCCGGCAGATGCTTGGTCCAGATGTGGGAAACAAGGTAAACAGTGGTACGTCCCATGATCCCTGGCATTCGTTCCTACGACCATACACGCGATCACTCGTGGGATTTGATAGTATACTCTGGAAATGTTACCTAAGGATGACGGCTTGCCCATAGGCTTCCCTCTTGCGTCACTCTGTATGCTCGTGCCCACTTGCAAGTATTGTCAACGTAGCTCGCCCTAAATTTCAGGCATCATCGGTCTGATCGTTGATGAATATCCCCAGATATCTACACCGTCCTGTCGTGATTGCTCCAGGCTTTAGCAAAAATTTGCATAAATATCTGGCTCCCTAACGCGTCGCGTTGATGTATACCACTTTCGAGGGTTGTGGAATCAAACAGAACGGCAGACCAGTTGTATGTTGGTTGTCCAGAGGAACCATGCAGCCGGGGATTCTTTAGGGCCGCTCCCGAATCCAAGTTCTATCCAAAATGCTTGTATAACCCAATGCAGGGGGGAATAACATAACACTGCTTCATCTTACATCTTGGCACTCCGCGTCACAAGTTCTTCCGCGAAAATATCAAGATTTCTCTCTAGTTGGATTTCCGTTGGAACCTGCCCCCGCGTCAGCAAATGTCGATCCACTCTCACCACTCTGTTGTAGGACTCACCCCTCCTTGCCCAGGTTTTATTATCGATCTATGCCTTGCACCCAATGGACCGTTCACCAATTCGTCTCCCTCGTACGCAAGCAAAACCCTCCCGTCTCCAAGTTTCGACTGTCGTGGTAGAATGACCATTCTACCAAATCCACCTTGAGAAAGCTGCCGAACCCGCATCCGTTGAGCCTCGCTGTTTCGATCGCCGGTCAGTATTCCGGCGAGGGTGCTGATGAGATAATACTGCGGGGGCATGAACACCATCTCCTTCGTCCTATGCGCTCGCAGCGCCTCGGATGGGTGAATAAACCGGGCAGAGATTACTTCCTGTCCGCCGTCAGGAGTGGGGATGAAATCTTGTTTGGCACCACGAGAGAAGCCAGAAAGCGAGGTGTCGTGTAAGAAGGTGACATAAAACCGGGCATGGAACCGCCTGCAACTCCTTCAATGGACATATCGAACAATTGCAAGATGTAAATCGCACCTTGGAACCTGGACCGGTGTTATCCACTCGGTGAAAGGGAGGAGCTCATCGACGGCAGGTGTCAGTCCAGCATCGTGGAGGAATTTGCTGAAAACGGTCTGTTCAAGGAGGATCGACCGTCTCGCGCTATTCAGTGCATCCTGGTCTAAATGCGGGTGGGTTGACCGTTCAGAAGCAGACGTCGGAAACCCTTTCGCCAGCAGCAAACCCGCTTCCTCGAACGTTTCCCGAATCGCTGTCACACGGTGGGACCCATCATCTTCATCCCAGTTCCCACCAGGAAACACCTACGCAATGAACTTAGGAGTGGGGCGGGGAACGGGACGATGGACAACGACAAACATGTGCACCAGCGAAAGACCGTGACTTTGGGTTCCTCTGAACGAGGAGGATTTCGTTCCTGTCGTTGACAACGATCAGGCTGGCGGATGGTCGGGGACCGGACGGACCCGTGCCACTCGTCGTTGCTGAAGATGCCGAAGTCATTCGTGCAACCATGAGCCCCAGATATCTCGACCGAGCGGAAAGCCGTTGGAAAGGGATAGTCAGCATCAAACAACGACTTTACCAAAAATGCGGAAGCCCCCGGCGGGGCTGATCCGCCCACTTTAGACTCGACCTTGAGATTTGATCAAACGACACAGGTGGAATAATAATGTGCCAAATGTGCGATTTTTTCGATGGCTGGATGGAAATGAAGAAAAGGCCGGTATAGAAAACAAATTCGTGGCAGAAGGAACTAACGTAGACGCATAAATCAACCGGAAAGCCGGCAATCCCTGCGATGGTGAAGGGTCAGCCTGAGCCACATAGAAACTAAGAATGAAGATCATTACGAACCTCTCTCTGGGCGACTCTCAGTTAGTCTTCTGCTTCTTCTTCACCGGCCCATCCTCCGCATCCTTCGCCTTGGCCTTTGGCTTCGGTTGCTTTGGTTTTGGTTTGGGTCGCAACTTCTCGCCCCCACTCTCATCGACATCCATGGCGTCCTCACCCTTATCCTTTTTGGCTTTCTTTTTCTTCACGACCTTCTTAGCGGGTGTGTCTTCCCCATCCGCAGCTTTTCCTTTCCCCTTCTTTGAGGATTTCTTGAGCGCTTTCTTCCCTCCTCGGGCGACGTCCCGGTCACCACTGGCGTCTGAGGCGGTCTCGCCTCCAGAACCGTCGGACTCCGTGTCCGTTGGAGAGCCGGAGTCCGAACCTGAAGCCTTGAAGTCCTCATCTATGGGTAGATCATTGGTACAAATACGAAACGCAATAGACGTTGCTCGGAACTGGAACCCACCTTCTTCCTCGCTATCCAAGTCCACGCCGGCATTCTTCTTCGACTTGGCCCCACCTGCACCACTCCCGCTGGCAATGCTCGCCATCTCTTCGTCCTCGTCATCGTCATCTCCCACCATGACGATCTCCTCTTCGGGCACTTTCTCATTCTTCACCCTCACTTTCCGCTCGACCAAGTAGGCCTCCACCCCGTTCTTCTCCTCCTTCATGATCGAAGAGAAAACGTATTCTGGTCCGCTCTTCGTCGTGATCTTCAAGTCGAAGGACCTGGACGCGCTTGCGCCCATTCCCTGGCCGAGACGGGAGAAGATGACTTGGTAGACATCGACGACTTCTATGAGAACCGGCTGCTTCGACACGAAGAAGACGTATTTCTCCAGCATGAACAAATCTCCCTGGACGGCTTTTAGGTTGGCTTTAACGCTCGGGTGACCGTTGTTACTGAGGACACGCGGTTCAGGACTCCACGGGATAGAAAACGAGGAAGGCGGAGGATAGTCACCTCTGGAAGCTACCAGCTCCAACGATCTTTTTCTTTGACAACGCTCTGAAGATCCCTGATACGACTTCAAATGTAGGGTCTTCGTACTGTTTCTTCATCCGGTCATAAGTCGCGACCTCCTCCCTGCAAGAGCTGTATTTCGGCGCCCGAAACTTAGTAAGGGAGGCTGAGGGACGTACTCTGTCAAGTTCAGCTCGGCAGTGGTCTCCTCTTCCCTGGTGAACTGCATCACGAGGTACTGGTACCTCGTTTGACCCTGCTGAATCGGAATACCGAGGCCCATCTGATAAAGAGATGGACTGGGTCAGGACCGAAAACCTCCAACGCATCGAAAGAGAACCGAGCCTCACGATAAACAACACGTGCAAGTCATCCTTCGGCAACAAAAAGAGCCTCAATATCGTCGAATAAACGATCTTGTAATCGTAAGTCTTTCCTCTGAGCCTGAAAAAGTCGTGATACAGATCGACGTCGTATCGTCCGCGGGGAGTGAGGACCAAAACTTCCTCGAAGCTGAGGATGATGTCTCCAGTAGCCTGGCCGATCTCGGCGCGTTCTTTTATGGTGTTATGGAACGCCAGGGCGGCGCTGATCTCCTCTCCTTCGTCCTCCGCATCCGACTTCTGCGAACCACCATCGGAGCGCGAGCCCTTTGCCTGCGTACCGGGCACGTAGAACCGGATCTCGGCCATTTCATCCGGGGCGTATTTGGAGGGTTTCGATTTTGTGGGGTTTTGAGGTTGGAATTCGAGAGAGACCTCTGTCCGACCCGCGATATTCGAGTTTGCGACGAACTGGAGGGGGAGCTCGAACGATGTTTTGTTCCCTACGAGGAACACGAGATCTTGGCCTGGAAAACGCAAGACCGTCGTGAGTCAGTGTGAGAAGATCCAAGTGGTTAGTGAACCCCGACAGAACCTTGGAAATCTGTCGAACCCCAATTCCACCCTCTGAACGACACTTCCTTTGATTCGAGCTGCATGCTGAAATGTTGCTTGAACAAAGAAACCAGCTTATCATGGTTCTGAAAAAAACAAGTTTGGAGATGCGCCGCGAACGCAATGCAGACACCAGCGATCAATACAGGAGGGGGGGGGGGACGAAAATGGAGAAACTCACCTCTTTCACAAAGCCATCAAATATCACCCTCGTCCCGTCCTTCAAGGCCACTCTGACCCGGTAGTTCCTGGCGACGCGTAACCACTGAACCCACTTGATATCAGTAGAAGGTATCGACTTGGTCTCCGCGCTCTCCTCTCCCTTCCAACCCATCCCACTCTGCGCTATTCGGAATTCTGGTTAAAAGCGGGGGAACCGCGTCAACGACGAATATCTACTTGGTGGGTAGCACTCACTTCCGACCTCTGGAGAGAGCCCAAAGTAGATTCCATCGAACTGGGTGGTCGCCATGATGGGTGATGGAGGGGGAGTGCTTGGAGAGTCAGTCGATCACGTGCAGGGAAGACGCGCCCTCATTTCCCGTCCCGAGACGCGTCTTCGAGGAGAATGGAAAGTGGCGCGTAAGATTATCACAGCTTATATCTACCAGTAAAAATCGGGAGGGACAAACAGACAAGACCATTTTGAAGTAACGGATGGTATTAGGGAGTACATGAGGTTGATCTTTTATATGTTCGGCGAGACTGCGAGGAAGAGCGGGTTTTCTACGCGCACCACAGGAAGGGGTTAAAGCAAACGAGAGCGAAGATATGGCTCGGGGAAGGGGGGAACCGCATCGTTAAAACACATGGGATACAATACATACGAAGCAGACCGGGGGGGAGGGGCAGAGAGACTGGATCACGAGTAGATGAGCGGACGAGGGGACATGGCGCGCAGGGACGAATAACCCAATCTGAGCCCAAGGCGTTTACTGCTGCTTGCACTCTTCAGGGTTCGCACCCCCTGCACCCCCTGCACCCCTACCCTTTCCACTCTTTTTTGGCGGGGGGGCGGAACCGTCTGAGTCGGTGTCCTATAACGGGGTAAGAGGGGGAAACCAAACAGCTGCACGGCGGCACGCTCACATCGTCCAAATCGTCGTCGTCGTCATCCTCGTCGATATCTTCATAGTCGTCCTCGTCCTCGTCCATCATGTCGTACTCGAGGGCCTTTCCAGTGAAATAATCCACGGCCTTGGGAACGATCTTTTCCTTGATGTCCTCTCCGAGTTGATAGTCCATCTCGAGTTTCTCGTCCAGTTCGTCGAGGACCTCCTCGTCGATATCTTCGCTATCTATGGCTTCTTGGGTGGGAGGGACAGGAGGGGTGAAGAAGTTGAAGAAGGATTCTGCCGGGCGGGCTTTACGAACCAACCTGGTCCGGTTCGTGTCTATTGGCGGTATCCGGTTCAGTGGACCAACTGGGGGGAGAGAGGCGTACATCACACGCACTCTTATTCCTTTGCTTCTTGATCTCGAACTCTTTCGTCAAATCCTTGTCCTCCTTCCACTTGATCGTTGTTCCAACGGCGCGGTCGTAGAGGAAGTCGCCCGAATATCCAACCTCCTCCTGATAATAATAAGTCTTCTCCAGCTCTTCGTTCTCAAAGAATTCGTTGGGGGCGAAGAAAAAGGTGAGCTTGAAGCCAGGTTTGGGAGTGGTGTAGGTGACACGGATGTCGGTGAGGTGCTTCAAAGCTCCAGCATCACGATCGGTGATGATATCAGAGGTGCCGACGTGGTTCCTCAACGCAGTCAGCCAGAATTCTGGGATCGGGGCGGTATCGGAGGAATCCTTTGGAAGTTTTTTATACTCTGGATCGTCCTTGAGCGATTGGTCCTCCCCGGCCTGGATCTCCTCTGGTGTCGGTTTTGCGGATCCGGAGATGATCGCGAGGCGACGTTCATAGAGCGGCTTATTTAGGTCGAGATACTGCCGAAGCAAGTTACGGTTAGCGGGCCCGTTGGAAAACTCGAATGAAGGAGAGAAAGACAGCGCAGGGTCGCGATAGGCAACAAGAGGACAAAACGGGGTCGGGTGGATGAAAAGGATAGGAGGATTGGTAGATCCGAAGAGAACGAAAGCGAAGAAGGAAACCGTTATCGGGAAAGAAGAGACGATAATCGCAGAGACGCACCTTCTTTTCCAACTCGAGACATTCCATCTTGTACTGGTTCTGGAGGGCAGTCTGCTTGACCTGAAGGCCCTTGAGACCCTCGAGACTCCGTTTGACCTCGGCAGGCAAATTTTCGATGTAGCCAGAGCTCTTCCCGAGGAGACCAGCTAGCCTGCCGTGAACAAGACCAGCGAGGGCACCCTGGAGGTCGGTTGTATCTGGGCCATCTTCCTCAGGTTCGTCACCCTCAGTGATATCTGGGACGGTCGGACGAGAGAGACCGGTGCTGAGTGGAGCGTGCTGGAGGGGAGTGTTCTGGGGGGTGGGCGCGGTGAGATCTGGCGCCTGGTTGATTGGGAGGCTGGAAGACATCTGGACGGAGACGAGGAGGGACGGAGATGGAGGAAAGAAAGAAAAAAGATTTTGGAGATCTGTCCTGCCGACGGCCTCTCGCGATCGGGACGAAAAACAGTCAAGGCGGAGTTTCGGTCTTTGCCATCCTCGACTGATCCCTCCAAGAAATCCCATTTTATTCGGCTTTCCTCTTCCTCTCATAAGTACGAGTGAAAGGGCATCGCGACGGGGCTTGGCCGTGTCCTGAGGCCGCTGCCTGGACACACAATCGACTCTGTTGGACTGTGCCCTCCTCATGACCACGGACATCACGGACATCCTCACATCTGCTGGTCGTCTAGATCTTTCTGCTCAGCGGACCCACGCTTCTTCCTTGAATCGGACGTTGTTCTGGCTTCAGTTACCCGCGAGGCGACCCCCCTCCTACGACGCGGTCTTCCCGTGAAACTCTTTTCAAATCCAGCTTCCCTGGCGCGGCGGTCGGCAGTTTGTCGAGGGAAACCATCCTCGTGTCGTCCCGGACGCGCTATGCCCTTTCTCTGGACCTCCCGCAGACATGCTCAAGCAAGAAGGTCACACGGCTTGACGTGTAGCTGTCGGTCGGACCGCCCATCATCCCAAGACTTCCCTCGTTCTTCGACAACCGACGGACAGCGGATCAGAATCGGAAGCAACCCGTCGCTCCCGCCATATTTACGATCTGGCATATCTGGCAGCAGGGAATCCTCTCCGAGTCGATCGGTCTTCGAGTTCTTTCGCGCGTTTTGAGAAGGCGACGCGTCCATGTAAAGACCTCATTCTATCCTTCTCCTTCTCCCTTGACTTGTCGCAGGGACAACTGGCAAACGCCATCCGATTTCGGAGGCCTTTCCTTCGAACACGCTTTCCCTCAGTTATCGCCTTCACTTCACCGCACTACCCCCTCAACCGCCAACACACCACTCACACTTCATGCTCTCAGTAATCTCTCGGTCTCTCGCGCTTGGACCCCTGCACGATCACCCTTGGACCTCGACTTACATTA
>Ga0307516_10001208_pt1 | contig 36004 bp, 20 predicted proteins | sample 19_EM_MG_FD_203310 | JGI IMG/M metagenome (GOLD analysis project Ga0307516, IMG submission 203310) | Populus trichocarpa ectomycorrhiza microbial communities from riparian zone in the Pacific Northwest, United States - 19_EM | ecosystem: Host-associated > Plants > Roots > Unclassified | place... | reverse complement strand
AATTGAAGTGAAGAAATGCATGTACAAATTAAAGGGAAGAAGAGGGCCTACATTCGTAGACTATGTTGTAAAGGCAAAGAGCATTAGAGAAACCATCCCAAAAGGTCGTGGAAAAGATAGCAATTCTTTTGATCGATCGCCAACACCAAAAGAATAAAATAGTGAAATAAATTTTAAAAAAAAACTATGAAAAAGGTTCTAGATATCTTTGAAAATTCAATGTGTGGGAATGGAAATTATGAATCTGTAGTCTTTTGAAAATTCTAAAGGGCTTCTCAAAAACTAGATTTTTTTTTATTAACATGGATATCCAGGTTAATTTGCGTGCATCTCGACTAACCCCACGGGCCCTGAAGTTAACGGCCATGTAAACTTTCGGTGGCCTTGAGATTGCGGGACTCGAATTGGTGACCTCTATGAAGCAAGTGTAGTGCCTGATCAGTTGAGTTACACCCATCGAGATAAGATTAGATTTGGAATTATACTTGTAACAAAATATATTTCTTCTGTCAAGATTTTAGTATATTACCTTCTTTTTTTTTTTTTTTACAACTTCAAGACTAGTTTAAAATTGTATTTTACTATTATTTTAGATAAAAAAATAAATATATATATAAAAAAACAAAAACATGTTTTGATTACATGAATGAGATGAATTTAGAATGAATTCATGCTCTTATGCTCTTTTCAAATAGATAGGTCAAGACAACATGTTTTTTTGTAATAACCGTCTCTGTGTTTTTTTTTTTTGAGATAATAACCTAGCGCTATTTAAGTAACTACAATAAATATTTAGGATTACTAAAAAGAAAAAAAAAGAAAAAAAGAAAATTTTTGCATTTATATTCCTCAACTAAATTTGGTTTGTTCATTAATTGTTATCAACTTTATTTTCAGGTCAATACGCTTCCAAGTCATTGTCTGATTGGAGTTGGAGATGGTTGAATCAATTTTTCATTATCATAATTCTAGAAATAAAGAATGAGGACCGATTGACATACCAGGTGGGTGGTGTGTAATATTGTAATAAATATTATTATTTATTCAGAAATATATTAAAATATATTTTTATATATTTTCACAATGATTTTATTATTATTATTATTATCATGTTAGATAATGAGAAATTTAATATTTGAATAAATATAAAATATAAAAAGCATAGTAAAACATCAAAATAACTTAAAAATTAAAAAAATTAAAACTAGCACTAAAATATTTTTTTGTATTTTCATAAGATTATTTTTTGTTATTATCACATTACCTAACAATAATTTGGTATTTGAATAAATAAATAAATAGTTATATATGCACTATACATAACATTGAATATCCATCTAATTTATATATGCATTCAGTTTCAAAACCAACAACACTCCATGCCAGTAATAATAACACAGCTGCTAGCCCACACAGGCTGCATATGTACTCTAGAATGTTTATTTCCCTCCTTCATCAGCCTTGAACTCTAGAGTTATTGCATAATTAATGTACATGATACATCATCCAACTTTGCTAGACTTTTAACAGCCACCAACTCACCTCAATACTTCGTGACCTATGTATTTAGTTTGTTTGATTTTGTGTTTTAAAAGTATTTTTAAAAAAATAATTTTTTTTAGTTTTTTTCTTGTTTTAAATTAATATTTTTTTGATAATTTTAGATCATTTTGATGTGTTGATGTTAAAAATAATTTTTTAAAAATATTATTTTAATGTATTTTCAAGTGAAAAACATTTTGAAAAGCAACCGCTACTATACTCCCAAATAGTTATATAGGACAAGAATATTTTGGCTCCACTCCCCTCTAATATTGTAGTGTGGTATAGTTTGATATATTTTTATATCAATCATAATTTTAAATGTTTTTTTAATTTTCATTGTTTGAATCTATTTTTCATCTTAAATAAGTGAAAATTTATATATATTTTTTAAATTATAATTTTAAAAGTTATCGCAACATCAAATACATTAAAAATATTGCATAATTAATGTAAATGATACATCATGATCCATTATCCAAGAGGACTAAGACTTTTATAACTTTAAAATTATTTGATTTTCATTTCTTAAACTTATTTTTCATCTGGAATGATGGTGATAATTTATAATTTTATTAATTTTTTTTTTAAATTGTAAACTCAAAAGTTATCGCAGTATCAAATCTACTAGAAATATTAGAGGAAAAACTTGCATATATAAAACTCAGCAAAAAGTAGGGCAATCACGGAGGGGATATTCATGTATAATTATGAACGAATAGACTACAATTGATTAACCCCAAGCCTCTCTCGTGTCTCATAAGATATCAACATTAATGCTTCGTATGGTTGAGAAGTTAGAACATTGAATATTTTTGGTTGACTTTCCATTTTATTTACTCATCAATTAACAAAGGAAGCAAGTCATCTCTAATTATTTTAAAGAAAACATTAATATATAAGCAACGAGGGCTCAAAATTATAAAATTAAAGAAGATAGATTGTGTCGTTGCAAGTGTATAAAACATGGAAGCACACTTTTGCATGGGCAAAAATTATTTATTGGCATATAGATACGTTGGGTATGTTATTAGGGGTGAGAAAAAAACCGAGAAACCGAGAAAACCGGAAAAAAATAACCGAAATAACCGAATCGTGAAAAAAAACCAATTAAACCGATTAAAATTTTGAAAAAACTGGCCGGTTCGGTTTTATAAGCCTAAAACTAAAAAAACCAAACGAACCCAAATAAAAAAAAACCGAGCCAAACCGGTTTGAACTGGTTTTTGTCCTAAAAAACCGAACCCAAACCAGTCGGTTTGAACTGGTTTTGGTTTTTTTTAAAAAAAATTTAGTTTGATTATTTATTTTTATAAAAACCAAACCAAACCGAAAATAATCACCCTACGTGTTATTGAAATTGTAATAAATATTATATTCAAGAAGGCCCATCCAAGGCCCATCAACTTTTCCCTCCATTTCGTCTACAAGAATTAAGGTATTCTGTGGAAAGAAAAGAAGAAAACAGAAACTTAGTATTTATTTATTTAAAAAGAAAAAGGAGAAGAGAGGACAGCAGAGCTAACACGGAGGGTGAGTGACTGTGGGCCTGAATTCTACCACTAGCAAAAACCTTTTTCGTGGCCCATCATTTAATTCCCTTTTCCCCTTATACTGCCACGTCACGTGACCCCAACCATGTGTCCGTTTTTGGCCTGCCCCTTTAACAGTAAATCCCCACCCTTCTGAACCTTGAACTCGTTCCCTTTCACGCTCTCCGCTTCAAGTGTAAAACACACGCTTCCAACAAGGGACCCGTAGGCCATCACATGACATTCAAGTTTTGGTTGTGAACTTATAAAGATAATTTATAATAATAATATTTATTCTTTGAGATATTTTTTTTATTATGATTTAAAATAATAAATTTTAAAAATTTATTACTCGTAATATTTTTTTAATTAAAATTTTTATTTTATAATAAAATCCATATAAAATTATGATTCTTTTTTTTTATTGCTAAGCATTGAAAATGTATTTCTAATCTCTTATTATGTCATTTCTCTCTTGCCATGCTTATTATTTATATATCAAGTAATATTAGTGTGACATGAACAATTTTGGTTAGATTTTATATTAAATTATTATAATTTAAAAACTCATAAAATTAAAGTGTAGCTTTAATATTTTTGGTTCAACCGTTATAGAAATCAACAAATTTTAAACTATAACTAAAATATCATTGAAATTCCCTCTAAAAATCAATTCTTAAAATGTGTTTGAGAGTGTGGTAGCGGTTACTTTTAAAAAAATATTTTTTATTTCAAAATGTATCAAAATAATATATTTTTTATTTTTTTAAAATTAATTTTAATACCAATGTATTAAAATTAATGTAAAAATATATAAAAATTAATTTATTATTTTTTAAAATTTCATAAAAAACCATTTGAAATGCAAATTTAAAAGCAAATCTTAGATGCCTTAACTCCATCCTCCTTTCATAGTAACCTCTCTTCATTTTTGCAATCAACATTTGGCATGAATTAATGCATCAGAAACCAACGCGCTTAACAAATGCGAGTGTTATTTTCCTTAACAACAAAATTATCTAAAAGGAAAAATCATGATTTAGGCTCTGAGCCCACACCCTTAACACATCAGTTACTGCCGGCCGACGTCCCTCCCTCTCGCCTGCTTTGCTTGCTTTTACAATTAATGCATCCACACACAAACAAGTCCATCTCTCTCTCTCTCTCTCATGTTTTTTATTTCAACATATTTTGTTTCTCTATGGGTTTTGCTCTGTTCTTCTTATCCTAAACTCTGAACTTGTTTTGTTTCACTTCTCGACAAAATATTGAAGGTGCTGTCTTTGTTCCAGTTTTGAATGCCCCGTTTCATGAACTTTGCTTGTCTTTCGATGATAAATGTGTTTTCTTTGTTTGCTTAAGATAATGTTAACACTTAATGCAAGAAGGCTTAAAGATCTGACACGTTTAACTTAAAGTGTTCATTAGCTAACTCTAATTGTTTACAGAGGCAACTGAGGAAACCAAAGGATAAAAGAAAGATGCATGCTTTATGGATTATGGAGTGTTTTTGCTTTTAAAAATTGAGACTTTCTGTTCTCTGCTATGGTATACAAAATGGGGTTCTTGAAAAATGGAAAATTTTGAATTTATATTCTTTGTTTTTTGCATTTTTTGAGTGGCCAAAGAGGGAAACAGAGTTTGAGTTGGGTTGAGTTGGGTTGGTTGGCCATACAAGTTAACAGAGTTGGGTTGAGTTGGTTGGCCAAACAAGTTTCCAGTCCTAGTAAATTTTTGTTTTGTAGTGTGTTGTTTTGCTCCTCTTTTTTTTTTTGGTTCTCTCGCTTTGTTAATGATAATTATGTAATAGTTGATATCTTTGTTATATTCTCTTTTTAAGGCCATCTTTTGATTCTGTTTTGACAAAATCATACCTTTGTTTCGTCCTTTTTTACTTTTCTGTTTCTGCTTTATCTCTTCTTGGTTTTCTCTCTAGTGGGAATTCAAAGTTCTACGTTTCCTCTCTCTCTCTCCCCCCCTCCCCCCCTCCCCCCTCCCTCCCTCCCTCTTTACTTTTAAATAATGGTCCAGTCTTAATTTTGAATTTGCTTTGATGGGTTTCTTTTTTTAAGTGGAAACTAATTGCAAAATGCATACTTTGTTCTATCTTTAAGTCTTTTATGGACAACCCACCAGAAATCTGAGGGTTTTAATTGAGATTGTGCCAAATAGTATACTACTTGTCAACTCTTTGTTTTGATCTCTTCTTTGGTTCTCTACTCAAGCATAAAAGGTAAGAATTCAAGAATCATGAAAATACGTTCATTTTATTCTTATGATTGTAGTGTATTTTGATGTATTTTACTTGGCAGGACAAACAGGTTTCTTGTTTTCTGATTTGTTCTTGAATTTTATGCTTCTCTCTTTGCTGGCTTCAGTTTTTTAATTATTTGTTTGTGGATTCTTAAGTAACAAGACTTTAACTCTCTAAGTAGTGTGACAATAATGTGAATCCTTACGAAGGACAAGATATTAGGACAGCCTTTTAAGAATATCCTATTCCAAGTTGACATGGAAGATTATTAAATTTGGTTTTGTTTGATTTGTTGAGAGTTTAGTTACTTGCAGTCATCTCTGGTTTCTAACGAGGTATTTAATTAACAATCATTAACTGTTGTCCTTTTGTTTGTGCTCAGCCAGTTTAATCGTTGATTTGCGCAATCACTTATGGATTGTATTTGACCAAGATTAAAAAGGTCATGGTTTTCTACACTGGGGTGTACAGTGACTAGTGTGGGAATCTTTGATGTTTTGGATAGTCTTTTTCTTGGTTGACTAGCTAGCAAAATTCGGAATTTTATGCGAGATCTGTTCTGGAAATAAGAGGAAACTTGTCTATTAATTAAACCATAGATGTCTTTGTTCTGGGATTGAGCAAATGGGAGCTTGTGTTTCAACTAGTCGGAGTACTTGCAGCAGTAAGAGCAATGGAGAGCCAGTTCCTCTGCCTTGCTTGGGGATTGGTTTTTGCCGGCAAAAGAGAACTAAAAGAACATTCTCTGATCATGTGGTCACACTACAACATTTACCATCCATACCTAACAGGGTTTTCACCAATGGAAAGAGCCGAACTTCTTGTATATTCACACAGCAGGGTCGAAAGGGCATAAACCAGGATGCAATGATTGTGTGGGAAGTAAGTTTCATTTTCCATCGAGATTAGCTTTTAATAACATTTGGTGTTAAATGCTTAGTCTCACTTTGGATCTATGTAGGATTTCATGTCAGAGGATGTGACCTTCTGTGGTGTTTTTGATGGTCATGGTCCTCATGGCCATCTAGTTGCCCGCAAGGTCAGGGATACCCTGCCTGTAAAATTACAATCATTCTTGAACTCTTGTCAGTCAAGGCAAAATGGGTCAGATCAAACTTGTTTCAAGGGGAATTCGATGAAATCAGATGTTGGGGATTTGGACAAGGATGGCTCTATCGAGGATAAATTGAATTCTTTATGGAGAGAAGCGTTCCTGAAGTCATATAAGGCCATGGATAAAGAGCTGAAATCCCATCCGAATTTGGACTGCTTCTGCAGTGGGAGCACAGCTATCACTATTGTGAAACAGGTATTGTAGGGTGGTCAGCTCACTGTTGATATTTCATTCATTTAGCTTGTAGGAAGTATAGATCACTCTTCATATTCCACTTGTTTAGCTTTAGCCTTATTGTATACATTTATTTGTGATTTTAAAGGGCTCCAATCTATTCATGGGATATATTGGGGATTCCCGTGCAATCATGGGATCTAAGGACAGCAATGATTCCATGGTGGCAGTCCAGTTGACCGTTGATCTGAAGCCTGATTTGCCAAGTAGGTCATATGCATTACAATTAGCTATGTGTTTTGGTGGTACCCATCTTTGCAAACCCATGAGTTGACATGAAACGAAATTGTTGCAGGGGAAGCTGAAAGAATTAAGCGGTGTAAAGGTAGAGTGTTTGCATTGCAAGACGAGCCTGAAGTGCCAAGAGTTTGGTTACCATTTGATGATGCTCCTGGCTTAGCAATGGCTCGGGCATTTGGTGATTTCTGTTTGAAGGAATATGGAGTGATCTCCATACCTGAGTTTTCACATCGGACCCTTACAGAGAGGGATCAATTCATCGTTCTTGCCTCAGATGGGGTATGTTTTCACCACTGATATATTTTTCCGAGCAGTTCATTTTCTATCTGTTAATATTAAATCCGGATTTATTTTATTTTGAGATACTCAGCTGATGAGACTTTTCAATTTGATATTTCTAAGGTCCTATATATTACTGACTGAATGTTTAATGACTCTGGTTACCATGTGGATGCATGGTGGAGAGGAAAGCTTGTAGAGGAGTGTCAAGTGTATATAAATACCAATCAGGCAATAACACGTTTTTTTGAAAGGCCTACAAGGGAAAAAAGAGAACTCAGTGTGGTGGATCATGGATTTTGTATGCCTATAGATTGAATTGAGGGTTCTTCAAACCTAAGCAGCAAATAGATTGACCCAGCTGTCAGCTGCCATTCCATGACAGCTATGTTACAATGGCCAGTCATGTTTTTCTTTGAACAGTGTTGCATTGTTCTATGCTTGAGCTTTTGAGTCAAAATGAGTTCCTGATGTTCCCAATCTATTCTGACTTCCATATAATCCTGTCTTGTGCAAGCTTTTCCAAATGTTATTTTTTGATATATTGAGTTTCTGATTGTGATACATGTGCATCATCTTGATTGGATTGCCAAATCTTTTAGTCTCACCTATCCAAATTCATCAAGAATACAGAAATGCTAAACAGTAATGTAATATCAAAGCTAATTACACCTCAGCAATTTTGAAATACCAGAACTGTAACCTTGATATGTTCTTTTTTTCTTTTTCCGAGACAATGCTTGGCAATATTCTTTTTTTTTTTTTAACTTATGCACTACTTTCTTCTGTGCTAAATGTTAAGTTTGAATTGCACAGGTTTGGGATGTCTTGAGCAATGAAGAGGTGGTTGAGATTGTATCCTCAGCTCCAACACGGGCATCAGCAGCAAGAATTCTGGTGGACTCAGCTGCTCGTGAATGGAAGCTTAAATACCCAACTTCAAAGATGGATGACTGTGCTGTTGTTTGCTTATTTCTGGACGGGAAAATGGACTCGGAATCGGATTATGATGAACAAGGCTTTTCCTCAGCAACTCTTGATCAGAGCAATCATTCTGGCAATGCTGCTGAATCAGACGATGGGCAGAAATCTGAGCCATGTTTGCAAAGAAATTTTACAGTTAGATCAGCAGAAGAAACTGATACTTATGGAAGGCAAGCTGTTGAAGTTGATGGAGATGGCGAAGCAGTGAATAATGCTGAGGATCAGAGTTGGCTAGGTTTGGAAGGAGTCACTCGAGTGAATTCACTTGTTCAACTTCCAAGATTTTCTGAGGAAAGACCAGGCCCATAATTTTTGTGGTATCTACATAGATGAAATGGGGCTGCCATCATTGTAATATTTTGGCTCTTGAGCCTCATTATACTCAGAAAGTTCTCTTGTTCTGGTGGCACAATGTTTTGAAACTTTGTCCAGGTAAATTATTGCCCCGGTCCCTTTTGTTGTATGTTCACAGAAATGTAGAAAGACAGCTTTGTTCAGAGGATTGAACTAAACATAGCTCTGTCAATACCACTTTATCTTCTGTCAAGATTCTGAATGTGCTTGTATAAGGTCTTCATGGTTACCATATCAAATTCTTGTCGCCAGCAAGTTTCTTATCCCAGATGGGCGTTTTCTCCAAGAGCTACGATAGTAGTCCTGCCTGACGTTCAACCATGATTGCCTTGCTGCTGAAAAAAATGGAATTGATTCTGAGAAAGAGAGGAAATGCAAACGCGGTGTGGGATACATTTTCTTCCTGTTTGAATCCTGCTCCCTTTCAACTTGTCTACATCTTCACATATGCCAAGGATTGGGGGCAAAATAGTCTATCAGGGGTCTTTGCTTTCTATGATGGTCAAGATCAAGACTCAGTGAATTCAACGGGCAGCTTATAGTTTTGAGAGCAGTCATTTCATGCAAACATGTTTCAAGTGAAAGACCCTCTACGGATTCCAAGTACCATCTAATTTCTATAACTTGGATGTTTCACTTAGATGGTAAGTGATTTAATCCCATCAATATCATCTCGAAATTTGAATCAACGGGTGGCTGCGACAGAATTTCTTGTTAACGCACCAACAAATCTCTATGCAATCTTCTTCTTCTTCTTCTGCTGCTGCTGCTGCTGCTGCTGAAGGGACACCCTTAACATAACCACGATAATTTTGTAATGTTATGCTAACCCTTGCAAACATGACACATTATTTAACTGATATTATCCATGCATTCATTACTTCTTCATTTACCATCTTATCAGGAAATTATTCCATCTCTTGGTTTGTTGCATCCTCCTAACGTTTACGGTAAACACATTTGTAAAAATTATTAATGGACACGATCACAAAACCAAATCAAATTTACTAGAATCATATGAACAGGTATAGTTGTGGACAGACATACCATTAATAGCATCTCTCATCTGGTCACAAGGACACATATGTAGTTAGAGGGATGGAAGAGATCAATTTAATGGCCGCCGGGCTTGGTAATGAAAAATAAGACCCAAATGTTAGGGAAACAAGGTTAGCTCTACATGTTTCAACTTGTCAATAAACAAGAAACCACCAAGCGATTTTTAGAGGGAAATTTCCAATTTCCATTGCCTTTAAGAGGGAAGCATCATTGGTTCATCCTTTATTGATCAAGACTACTTGGATTTGTGCCATCGCTACCAATCGTCTGTATGATTTTGTTTTTCATTTTTAAAGGTTTTTTTCAAAACCAAACTTAATGAATGTGGTTTCTAGTCACCATCAGCAACATTTAAATCAGTCTCTTCCAACCATGACCTACCCATCTCTTTTATCCTTCATGCAAGCAGAGACAGTAACACATTTACATCTTGCTGGAAAACCATCTTTGATCACGAGCAAAACCAGACAAAATCTTCCAACAACCACCCAAAAGTTCAATCAACAAAAACAAATCACATTAGTAAATAACGGCAACACGTAGAAGATAAATAATAACACAAGATCTCTAATAGTTTTTCATTCAAAAGAGAATGCTAGGTTCTAACTTTCAAAACATGACAGGAAATGGCCAATAACCAACCATTCTGATTCTCTGTTCTATAAAAAGGGGTTTTTTTTTTCTCATTTCAGAAGTACATATTTTCACCATCAGGAAGATATGAAAAACTAGAAACCTTATCCGAAGGTGAGCTGGGAGATAACCCCTTAATTTGGAATGTCCAGAAGGGAGAGCTGGATGTTTCACAAAGAATAATCTGCAGCGACGATTACAATATTTCCAGGTAAGTATAAAGAAAATAGGTGGGGTAAAAATCTTTCAGAGAGCAGCACACAAGAGGGACAGTATGTAGATCTTTCTGTTGGAGTATAACCTCTAGCATAATCTTATCATTGACTAAGGAGAAGATCAATGGAAAATGTAAAATAGCACTCAGTTCTCCAGATCGAGACGCAATACACAGTAATTTCTTAGTCACACTGTGCACTTGTCTTCTCCAAAAATGAAGTCAATAAAACATTTTGAGCTGCTTTTAAAGCATCATAGCTAATCACTTTCAGAGAAACTTTGCCACAATCAGTATGTTGGAACTAATTAGCACGTGTATCCACCGAATATGGTGTGTACAAGAAATGAAATGTGTTTGCCATAAAAAGAAAAAAAGAAAAACCATAAATCTAGAATCTGCCTGCTCGTAAAGGTCCCAAACATCAGTTCTGCTCCATCTTGTAACTATAAATGTGGGAATTATCTCATTTAGTGTCATGTTTTGATTCAGTTCAAGATACATGATCCAGGAACCAAACAGCATTACGACTTGAGCTGCCAGTTTAAGAACTTGAAGGGTGTAAATTAGTCAGGTTCTAGATTTGCTCTGTAAAGATCACCAGTTCGAATCCCACAAATCTTAGAATCTCTGAAGATTTACATGGTCGTTAACTTCAGAACCCGTGGAATTAGTCGAAATACGTACAAACTAACCGGACAGTCATTTTAATAAAAAGAAGAAGAAAAAAACTGTACTCGATGTTCAAATGTTGTCTCTGACCTTCATAATAAATCACTATCATTTGAAATAAACTAATCTTTGAAGTCATCGATGCCCGAGAACCACTCCTATTCATAGACCAAAATCAAACCTTTTATGCTTCCCCTTCCCTCTTACGCTACCAACTCACATACAATGCAACTAATTCAAGCATCCATATCAAAACAATATGCAATCTTTAATACCTAGATTTTCTATTTGTTCGATACAAAATTTCTAAATTTTGTATCTTTTAATTTGGACTAAAATCTTTCTTGGATTCCAAAATAATCTTTTATTTGATTTTTTTAAAAAAAATAGATGCTCCATGGTATTGAAGGACATATCTTAATTTATAAAATTAATCTCTCACGATTTGTTAGGGAAGAAATGAAAAAAAGAGAGGATAAATCCTATAGGTTGACACTACAAATTCCATCTCCCAATACATATATTAACTGTACTCAGATTGATAGGTAATCATAATCAGTGATGACATCACTATTTTCATTGCTATTACATAACCATACATGATATTTTCACCTTATATTATTTCTCGAAAACCATAAATAAATCTGAAGGCTAAATCATATTATTTATCTTATAGATATGATCAAAATCTATCATATGCCCTGAATTTCATAATTTTACCAATGTAATTTTGTTTATTATAATACTAAAATAAAACACTTATATTTCAATGAATATTGATATAGGAAAGATGGAAGAAAAAGGATCTTTTTTTTTTTTTATCTATTGTGATTATATTTTTTCCCCTATTCTTCCTTCTGAAAGGAAAAAAAAAAAAAGGATTAGCCCATTCACTATAGTCATTTGTTTAATCGGTGGATAGGAGCATATTTTGGATCAGAATCCTGAGGAGTATTACTGATCATTATTACTAATTTAAAGCCTCAGTTAATATTATTTTTTTGAATAATTCATTACAAATGTCTTATTCATCATGGTGTTACTAATTTAAAGCCATTATCTAATCTTATCTAAATAAAAAACAAAAAAATAAATAAATTTAATACATTTTAAAAAACTTATTTTAATATATTTTTAAACGAAAAATATTTTAAATTTTTATCATATTCTCAAACAAACTTAAAATTTTATTTATTTTTATATAGTTAAATACAATCTACATTTTACCTCAATTTAAAAATACTTGATTAATTAATACATATCCAAATTTTATATAAATCCTATTAAAAACTCTACTAAAATTTTAATTAAAAAAACTATAATTTATAATTTTTTTAAATCACAAAGTACAATAATACCATTCACACGCTACCCATGCTATGACTGCTGAATTCACGAGGAAATATTTATTTGTAGCCTTGGAACACCCTGACCGAGAAGGTGAGGATACCTGCCAGTTTCAGAATACGAGCATAGACTGCCTGTCATGTCATCCACATGCTCCTCACTTATTTGTGTTTGTAACATGCATGGATATTTTTTTTAAAATATTTTTTATTTAAAAATAAATTAAAATAATTTTTTTATATTAACATATCAAAACCTTTAAAACATAAACACATTTTTAAAACACAGCCGTAGGACAAAACACAAAGCCAAAGAGCCTCTTTAATGGCATGTCCTCCATCTGGTGTATGCAGCCCGGGAGATCCGATTTGTTGTCCCTGTTTCATAATGGTCAATGCATAACAGTCTTGAGGAGAGAAGGAAAATCATATGTTTCATTTACTTTTCTTCTATAGCTCCATGTTTCAATACATTGCTTCTTGATTGATTGGTCCACGACTGAGTTTGAGGACCAGGTCCGTGTGATAATTTCTCCCAATGCAAGAACCTCCTTGAATTGCAAAAAGATCCTTTGAAGGGTCGGGTGTCACAACCTTACTACTATACTTTCAGGAAGCTTCTTCTGTATTTTGAAGCTCGTGCTCCAAGTAGCAAAGAAACAATCTGCTGTTGCAGCAGCCACCGAGCCTCACCCTAAAACAATATTAATATACAGTATACACATCAACAAAACAACAGGCAAATTACGGTAGAGGCTGTTCTTGCACAGCAAGTCTGTCAATGTTTGCCTGATGACAGCAAGTGCACCACCCTTCTTGTTGGGACATGATTTTCCAGTTCATTTATTTCTGCAAGGTGAGATAAAGGGAAGGATATCAGCATATAGGAAACTAAAAATCAACTGCATCACAACATGAACCTGTACAAAATTGTGGTTCCTCTGACCTACAGTATAGGTTCGATTACTTGACGCAAAGCCTAGAGGAGCGGTGATTTTTGGTCACATTGTTCAGAGTCAATGGACTTTCCAATAATATAGTTTTATCCATAATGGGATTATTTGAAAGGAAAAGTTTAATTGTGATGTACCTCATCAGCACTGCCTGAAGAGCTTGAGTTTGCCTCCAAGGTTGTGTCAGAAATTCGAGCTTCTGATTTCTCATTCGAATAACTGAAAACAGAAAAGAAAACACAGTGTTAAATAGAAAATCAGCAAAGCATTTTACATAGAAGAAAGGCTATAGCACAATTTTAACACCGGGAAAAAAACCCCACCAAAACTATGATAATAGTTACAAGTTATCACCAGAAACAGAAATCGAAGAAAGATGCAATGCTACACAAACGGTAAGAATAAAAGACATGCTCCTTTTGAGTTCACAATGGTTTGTACCTGGGGTCCTAAGCACTTCGGAATCCTTAATTGTCATATGTTAATTACACTACGCAACCAATTAGCCACCAAAAATGATAGGTCGTATGAATAGAACAAAGCAAAAAAAAAAAGTAATTTTATAATTCAATCCTATATATCAAGTCATAAGATTCAGTTGCAAATTAAACAAACTATAAAGAGACCAGCCATTCTAGCAGGTCTAATTGTTGAGACTGGTGCTACTCATTAGATACTCTCATTTTTAGCTGGTTAATGATCATGAATACTTACGTTGAGAGTATTGTCACCCAGATGAGCTCCACACAATCTACCCAAAGAAGCCTTTGTTCAAGAGGGATAACACCATAGGTAATCAAATGAGCAAATGGCCAAAGCTTCCATCCTGCCTATCAAGCAGATCAACAGAAACAGTTTACTATCACCAAGACACGATGTATAACTGAACAATTATCTATCAGTTGAATGTTATTTTACATGGAACTCAAAGCATAAATGAACCTCAAAAAATTGCCTCGGTGAAAATCATTCAACTACATCAGTGTATAAAGGCAAGAAAATGGACCTTTACCATTGTAATATTCTTTCTTGCTGCTAGTTCATGCTACTTTTAGCACCATTGGAGACAAATGAATGCAATTTAGATTACATTGAGCTGTTCAAGATTTTTTCTCTTTGTGAAAAAAATGATTTCAAAGATAATTCCTTTGTCAAACTTTTAAGGGTTACAACAGGTAGGATGCTAGTGGCAGTCTATAGCCCTTCTATGTCATCTTCTAACCAAGGGCCTCAATGCGAGCACAAAAATCTTTCTTCTTCATATTCTCAATTGACATGGAGGACATTCTCAGGCAGGCTATTAATTTGTCCCTTCACAATCCCAAGATCATATGTTCAGTAGAAGCCTCAATCCTGCAGTCTAAATTAGAAGAGACCTATTCTATCCTTTATTCGGTTTTTCTATAGAAACATTTTAGCTGAATTTAAAAGCCAATAGCAAATTTCAAAATGCAATGAAAATGCTGATAAATAAGTTTGGTATAAAATCAAAATCAAAGCTGGTAAATCAATGACTTTTTTCCCAGACAACAATGTTAGTATCATGGACAAATTGAAATCAAGGGGAAAATGTTTCAATCAGGAGCATTTATCTATAGCATTTTCAACTTGCACATGGAAAAATTTGAGGAGCTTCTTACAGTCAACATTAGCCAAAACGTTGCCTTCAGCTCGCTAAAAATATTGTCCGGGGACTCAAAACGCAACAAACCTAGCGCCACATAGTAGATGCTGTTCCAAAGTGCTGCCCAAACTGTTTGGTCAAAGGCAACTTTGGCTGGGACCACCCACCAATCTTCAAAAGGAAAAAGAGCCTAGAAACCAATGTAAACGATTTCAGCCATCCAAATGACATCAACATGACAGCAAGTGAAGTGAAATGAACAAAACCCAAACAACAATAATCACCTCACAGAATTGATAGTAATAATGAGAGAGGGATCCATGTAGACTAAACCCAACAAGCCCTGATCTAAACGTGCGAGTCCGGTCAAACTCGAAAATTGGTTTTCCTTCATAGCACTGCATTTCAGAACAATATAAACACATGAATTGTGAAAAACAAGTTGATAACTCTGCTAAGCCACCTGGGAAAAATCCCAAACAAGGGAAACAGAAGACTTACTTGAGCAATCCAATCTCCTATAGAGTAGACCATCCCACTAATTGCCATTTTGGCCAAAACAGGGTTCGCTTTGAGAGCTTGTTCATATGCAATCCAATTGTGCTCAGGCAAATACCTTAGAATCTCATAAAGGGTCCATCCCTGAACGCTATTAAAAATTACGAAAAGTTTCCTGAAGGATAGAAATGCAATAACTAGAACAATAATTCTGTTCATTACTGATAAAATGTAGCAAGGAAATTGATATTAAGCTTTCTTTTCAGCTTCTTCATCACTGGATAAAACTTCTATTCTTTAAATTACGGAAAACATCAAATAATGCTGATCCCACAATTTGTGAACCAATTCAGGTGATGCTTAACCTCACAAAACATGATTCTGACAATCAAAGGGTATCAAACCTCAAAGATTAATATCAGATTTCTAAGAGCCAAATTACAAAAATTGAGCAATTAGTTTCACACATGTAAGATCAATGAAAAAAGAAAAGTTCTTGTGCAAACCAAGAATGAACCAATCCAAATTTTGCACAATACATAACAAATTAACATTACAAACCAAAAATTAAAAACAAAAATCCCACCTGTTAATCATAAACAGAAGCAAACTACAAAGAGCACAACTTTCACCCATGTTCATGGTCAGCATAAACAGAACTGGATTCATTTACTAACCACAAGAAAAAAGAACGGAATTTAAGGTAACAAAAACATCACTTACATGCCAATAATCATGATCAATAGTAAGCAACCTAGAGACAGCAAGAGTACCAAACCCCAATACAATGGTAGCATTAATAGCTCTACTTGTCATTCTCTCTTCTTCATCATCAGTCTCAACAGTAGAAGAAGAAGATGATGAAAGAAGGTCAGAATCTTTGGACCCATTAACAAGCAAAGGGTTACTTTTGTCTTTCAAAGGTTTATCTTTGACTGGAACAACTTCTTTGTCTTCTGTGAGCGATCCAGTGATCAAAGTTCTAGTCTTTTTGGTTGAGAGGATTGTGTTCTTTGATGGGTTGGATTTGGTGAAGGGTTTTGTGGAGAGGAGAAGTGAAGGAGAAGAGGAATAGGGTTTGTGGGTTTTGGTGAGCGAAGAGAATTTGTGATGGGAAGGAAGCGTGTAAAGAGTGGCCATGGATCAGAAAGTGAGCTAAAACCAAAAGTGCAAGAATGGCAATGAAGACAATTTTGATTGGAGCTGTGATTGTTCTTACTTCTTAAGGTTATATCTTTCTTTTTTTTAAGCTAAAATGCATAGTTCTCGAGGAAAAGGGAAAATGAGTGGAGTTAATTCTGCACATTTTTCTAGTTAAAGAAGTCGAGTAGGAGATCTTACATTCGGACCTTAAAGAGAAGAGCATGTGTAAGATAAAGGAGCCACATCATGTGTTCGATCACCATGTACAGTAAGTCAGCATTTCAAACTTTGCCGACCTTTCCTGTGGAGGTTTTCTTGCCACATATCTTCACCTTCCCTTACGAGAAAACTTTTGATAAATTTTAGAGATCAAATCCCAAACAATGACCACCTTGTTAATGTCACTCAAAACTAGATTCATTGACATTTCTTCCTAAATTGGCTTGTAGTTAGACATTTAAATCGGCTTGATTTTTAATTTTGAAACAATCATAAAGGAATTCCTTGTGTTATTAAAATCTACATGCCTATATATGTTGTCTCGGTGACTTATTGATTTGACTTCTTAGTCAAGTTAGAATTTTTTTTTAGTTTAATGAAAGTGTTCGGGCCAGCTTGCGACTGGATTAGAGTTGATTTATTCAATAAGATAGATTAATTAATAATTTATTTGACATAGTCAATTTTAACTTTTTTATTTTATTTTTTAAAAATAATATCATCTTATATTTTTTTAAAATCTTAAAATGATAATATTTAAAATTAATTTAGGTCAACTCATTTGATTAGTACCCCGAGCCTTTGTTAGGACAGGTTAGGTTTAATGACTTTGATAATAAACATGTTGATAGGAAATTAACTATTTTTGCAACTATAATTAGTTTGCATGTTTGAACTATGCTACGATTCAAAATAGTATATAAAAAAAACTAACAAAAAATATATAGATTGCAGATAACTTTTGATATTTTTATTAAACTAAACCAAACAGGTTTAAAATCTCTTGGTCCGACTCTTTACCTAACTCGGGTTTAAAATTAAATTATATAACAATTGACTTGACCGATCAAAAGACATTCCGATCAATTAGTAAAATAAGCAAGAGGATAAAATTGAAAAAAAAAAAGAATGAAATCAATGTAAAAAAAAAACTTAACTTTTTACCTAGTCCAAGTTTGAAATCAAACCATATTAGAATTTTCCTTGTATGACTTGACCGATTGATAAAAATATTTGAAGATAAAATTAAAAAAATGATAAAATTGAAAGAAAAAAACCTCAATACATGTCTCTTTGCTTAGTCCGAGTTTAAAATTAAACCATGTAGAAGTCACTCCAACATGATCTAGTCAATTTAGTTGGTTTAAAAACAATGTAAATAATTGCTAAAAAAATTGAAAATAAAATTAAAAAAAATAAAATTAAAAAAAAAAGGAGAATGGAAAAAAATAGAGGGATGAATTGGAAAAAAGGAAAAACAAAATATACCAATGGAGCTACTTAATGATCTCAAGTTTGTTTTTAGTATATAATTAATATTTGCCAAGATAATCGTAATTCTTCCTTTGATATAAATCCACTCTTAATTCTTAATTATTTTATATACTTTAGCAACTATATATTATAAACACAATCTAATTTATATGGTAGTTTTAGGCAATCCAAATGGAATTTTCCCAAAGGGAAAAGGATGTAAAGATCCCTTGGTTAAAAGTAAATTTTTTTGTAATTGTGCCAAGGCAGTGGTAAGAGAATATTATTTGTTATTATTAAAAAACAAATTATAAGAGATGGTGTTTTTAATGTTTATCACTTTATAAAAGTATTATTTACTGTAATAGTGTTTTTTTTTTTAAAAAAAAAACTATATATTTTTTTTAACCTATCCTTTAATATTTAGTTTATTAAAGATTAAACTTTATCATTTATTACAATTTATCACAGTTTTGACATATTAACCTAGTTGACTCAATTTTCTTGTCTATTTTTTTAGTTAACATTTTTTTTTTAGTTTTACCCTTTAACATCTTTAATATTAGGTTGATTAAGAATCAGACTTTGTCATTTATTTCAGTTTATTTTCTATAAAGTTATCTTGATCTCATGACCCAAGTCATGGGTTGTGCAAGTTAACTCGGGTAAACTCAAATTGTTTTATTGTGTACTTTTTTATATTGATTTTTTTTTCAATTTTATCATTCAACAATGAGTTTATTAAGAAATGAACATCATAATTTGTTCCATTTGCTTTCTTTAAGGTTATTCTAGTTTTATAACTCAAGTCGTGCGTGTGGTAGGTCAGTTTAGGTTGACTCATGTCATTTTTTATTTACTTTCTATTAGGTTATTTTAGTCTTATGGTCTGAGTTATGAGTTTGATGAGTTAATCGGAGTTATTTTTTTTTGTTTTTTGTTTAAATTAATTTTTTTTTCAATTTCATTCTTCAATTGAGAATTAAACTTTATAATTTATTTTGATTTACTCTCTATGAAGTTATCCTAGTTTTATAACTCGAGTTATGAATATGGTAGGTTAACTCGGGTTAACTTTGATTGTTTTTTTTTTCCTTTTTAATTATCCTTTTCAATTTCATGGTTGATTGAAAATTATGCTTTTATAATTTGTTTTGATTTGATTTTTATAGGGTTTTCATGGTCTCATAACTCTGAGTTACGGATTTGAAATGTTAACTCGGGACGATTCAATATGTTGTCATCTTAATATTAAAAAAAAGATATCATCTTGAATCTTTATGAGTTAAATTATATTTTTACCAGTTATTCAAATTATCTTTGAGTTTGTCGAGACCAAATCATATTAAGTGAGCTCTCACGCTATTTATTTATTTTTTTAATTGAAAAAACATTAACTATACCTACATATATTTTTTTATATTAAAAAAAATTAATTTCACCCCCTGGTCAGTGATCCAGTTCCATCCATGTATTTTTTACGTAGCAATGGAAATTGAGATGTCCTTAATCGTAGGTTACATCGATCACTTTCTTCTCTCGCGTAGCTTCATGATAATCTTTAGATTTTCATACTCATCTCTATTGAAGATCTATTAATTTTTTTAGATTTGGATATGAAAAACAAAATAAGTGTAAAAAAAAATTAAAATATTCCATGTTCATTAAAATAAATATAAAGACTAGACTTCACTAGAAAAAAATAGAGAAAAAAGAGATCGATTGTCTAAGTTTTTTCTACAGCAGACTGATCTCCAAAGAATCGAGTTCATAAACTAAATTTCAACAATATTTCATAATACAAATAATAAAATAAAAAATATAAATCTAAATAACAAAAATCAGGTATAGAGATTAATGGAGTTGGAGGTTATTATATGTGCCTCCACCATCAAAGAAATCTGTGAAAAAAATAGTTAGAAAAAATCAAGGTCCCACCGAGATTTGAACTCGGGTTACTGGATTCAGAGTCCAATGTCCTTACCACTAGACCATGGGACCTATGGTGATGAGTTCTCCCTCAAAATATAGTTTCCAAATGTTGTTCTGTCTTCAAAACCTCTGCCATTTCTGTCACTCAGTGTGTCACTCAAACACCCAAAAACCCTGATGAGAAGAATAACCCTTTTGAGACCTCCTCCTTCCCTTCTCCCCGCAACAACCCTTCACTCTTTTACAACTCTCCTACCCTATAACAATGGCGGGTCTTCATCAAAACATCCAAAAAAGCGACCTACGCTGACTTTCACTTCAAATTCTAGGTGGGTATTCACAGACAGCAACTATCTCCCTCCACCTGAATGGATAGAGCCCTTTAATGACCTCTCTGATATCGCCTCAAAACCCCCTCAAGACCTTAAACCCTCTCCTTGGGTTCACCAAATTATGAGTCTTTTGTTAGATGGCCCGGTGGACATGGAATCAAGATTGGATCTTTTTTGCAACAAGTTCTTGATCAAGTTATCGCCAAATTTTGTGTCTTTTGTTTTGAAATCTATGGAACTTCAAAAAAGACCTGATCTTGCTTTAAAGTTCTTTACTTGGGCCGGTAAGCAAAAGAAATATACTCATAATCTTCAATGTTATGTTTCTTCGATTGATGTTTTAGCTATAAATGGTGATTTAGATAATGTAAAGTCAGTTTTTTGTAAGTTTAGAGGAATGGGGTTTTTGATGAATGTTTCTGCTGCGAATTCTTTGATTAAGAGCTTCGGTAGTTTAGGGATGGTAGAGGAGTTGTTGTGGGTGTGGCGTGGAATGAAGGAAAATGGGGTTGAACCAAGTTTATTTACCTATAATTTTTTGCTTAATGGTTTGGTTAATTCAGTGTTTATTGAATCCGCTGAGCGTGTTCTTGAGGTCATGGAGAACGGAAAAATTGGACCTGATGTTGTTACCTATAATACTATGATTAAAGGCTATTGTCAGGTCGGGAAGACCCAAAAAGCATTTGAGAAGTTTAGAGATATGGAGTTGAGAAATGTGGCACCAGATAAGATTACGTATATGACTTTGATTCAGGCGTGTTATGCGGAGGGGGATTTTGATTTGTGTTTAAGTTTATATCATGAAATGGATGAGAATGGATTGGAAATTCCGCCTCATGCTTATAGTCTAGTTATTGGGGGGCTTTGTAAGGAGGGGAAATGTGTGGAAGGATATGCTGTTTTCGAGAAGATGATTCAGAAAGGATGTAAAGTGAACGTGGCAATATATACAGCCTTGATTGACTCAAATGCAAAATGCGGTAACATGGGAGAGGCAATGTTGCTTTTTGAAAGGATGAAAAAGGAAGGACTTGAACCAGATGTGGTTACTTATGGGGTCGTTGTTAATTGTATGTGTAAGAGTGGGAGGTTGGATGAGGCTATGGAGTATTTGGAGTTTTGTAGAGTTAATGGAGTGGCAGTTAATGCCATGTTATATTCTAGTCTTATTGATGGCCTTGGCAAGGCTGGGAGGGTGCACGAAGCTGAGAAACTTTTTGAAGAGATGGTCAAGAAAGGATGCCCACCAGATTCATATTGCTATAATGCTCTTATTGATGCCCTTGCCAAATGTGGTAAGACCGATGAAGCATTAGCATTCTTTAAGAGAATGGAGGATGAAGGGTGCGATCAGACTGTATATACATACACCATAATGATAAATGGATTGTTCAGAGAGCATAAAAATGAAGAGGCATTGAAGATGTGGGATATGATGATAGATAAGGGTATCACGCCAACTGCAGCTGCTTTTAGGGCTCTATCTATTGGTCTCTGTTTATCAGGCAAGGTAGCCAGAGCTTGTAAACTTTTGGATGAACTAGCACCAATGGGTGTCATTCCCGAGACAGCTTTCGAGGATATGCTCAATGTGTTGTGCAAAGCAGGCCGTATAAAAGAGGCCTGTAAGTTGGCTGATGGCTTTGTTGACAGGGGCCGGGAAATTCCAGGGAGAGTTCGCACTGTTTTAATCAATGCTTTGAGGAAAGCTGGCAATGCAGATTTGGCTTTGAAGTTGATGCATAGCAAGATTGGGATTGGGTATGATAGAATGGGTAGTGTTAAGAGGCGAGTGAAATTTCGGATTCTTGTTGAAAGTTAATTCGTCTGCCTTATTTTTGCTTCTATGCCTCTGGGCAGTTTGCTTTTGACCATTAATTGGAGGATAGCGTGCCTGCAATGACTCTGCAGTTCATTCCTGTACATAATGCTATTCACTTTATGAAGAAGCTTTGCCACCAGATCTTCTGTCCAAGTGACATCTTTTGGATAGCATGTTCAAGATGCAAATGAACAGCTCTCATTCTTTGGAGTGGAAGGATTGATGCCCAGCCAAAAAGAAACAAGGGAAATAATGAAGCTTTTACACTGCCGTCCTTAAAACTCAGCCCTACAATTGTCTTCTTTGCATCCAAGCGATCCTTACTCTGAACTGACAATAATTCAAAGACCAATAACCCTCCTTATGTCAAGTCACCATTCAGTTTAATTTTGGTCCCTTGGATGTTTCATGCCCTCCTCACTTCTGCTGGTACTATAACTCACCATGCCTTGCTGGCACTCTTTAAAGCCATGGCCTTCTTCTCTATGTTCTTCAACTGTCAAGCTTTATGTAATGTCATTAACACACTTCCATCTACAATATAGTATCCCAGTGTGATTCCTTGATATCTCTTCCAAGTAGCGGAGAAATCTTTTCTTTTCCTTTCCTTTTTTATTTTTTTGCTGTTACTAAGTTTTCTCAATTTGGATATTTTTAGGCGGTTAAATCCAATAAAATAAATGGATTTCATTTATTTTAATTTGAAAAAAATCAAAATAGTTTTGGAATCAATTTAACACTAAGCTGGCTGAAATATAATTGAGCTGGAAAGTGAATCCTTTCTCCTTAAAACTTGACAGATAAATTTGAATTTTATGTGCAAAACAGATTCCTCATTACAGAAACATGCCCAGTGTAGCATTGGGTCAAGCTCAAACTTCATAGTGATAGGAGCATCTCTCTCTATCAAAGACAGATCCATACAGAGGTATGTCTTCTTGTTTTTTGCTTGGGTATCCATGTAAAATTCTGACATTAGATACACGACATTGTTCGCCCTTTTTGGCTCCATGTTACATCCCAAAATATAATGACTGTTTGTCCTTGAGCTCCATGCTCCATGCTCCATGCTTCAATACCATTAGTTGTTGTTATTCCCCTTTGTTTGTCAGCTTATGAGTCTTTTCACCGATAAGCATTATCTCACTGCATTCTTGGCCATAATAATCAAGTGTCTGAAATTTTTCTATATTTTTTGACCTTGTGGCTGTGCTGCAGATATTTTTGCTATGACCCAGCATGTTAGTGGCAAAAGCCACGAGCTCAAAACAATTGGCCTTGGGGACCATATCCAAGTGGATTTCATTATAGTTCCGCTGAGCAACGTTTTAAAAGAGTTAATGTTGGAATCTAGACAATATTGTTATTCTTTTCATGTTAGCAAGTGTTGGTTTTTTAGCCTGATTCATTCCAATGATTGATAACAATACTGCAACTGCGCCAGCCATTCAAATGCACTTAAGTAATAGCTTGATACCATGCATATAAAGCTAATGTACACAAGCATCAGTAACGATCCTGGTGTGCTTTTCTTGCTGATACCTAGACTCGCTATTCACACTTAGGGCTTTCTGGCAACTAGTTTGCAAGTCTCAATATGATTGAATATAAACTATTATGGGGGCTTCTTTTCTGTGATCTTGCTTTCATGATAATCCATTCCCTTGCACTGGCGTGGGGGGCGGGAAATTTGAGATTCTGGCAACATTTATTCATAGTTGCTGAAAGATTGATGACTGATCGAGTAGCTTTGCCAGCCCCTTTAATACCAAGATTAGTTATTTACTTTGAAGTGGTCCCCTTCAACAAGTACTCGATATTTACTTTGAAGTGGTCCCCTTCAACAAGTACTCGATATGCTTTGAGCAAGGTTAAAAATTTTGTTTTGTCTGAAATGTCAAGTATTATCTTGTTTCAATTAAAAAAAATGAAATAAATGAGAACAAATTTTATGTTGCTTTCAATTCTGATGTAGTCATATCAGGTCAATTCTCGTATTTTTACTTGTGTTTCAAATTATATATATATATATATATGAACAAAATAGCTTTGAAAGGGCACGTTAAAATGCTCCGTTCCAATTCCAATTAAAAAGAACAAAACGTGACAACCTTGGATTTGAGGAGTCCCCTGGTGTGTGTGTTTCTGTCTATCAAAGTGCCATTTTCATCGGTTCATTCTCTTTCAATGGCAATGGCTGGTCTACATTTGGTGAAGGTGTGGGGACTGTACGTTTATTTCTCAGCTCAAGAAAGCTTCTTTGTCTGGAATGTGAAAGTTAATGGCTGCTTTAGAGCGATGGTCGGCAATCCTAAGGGTCGTTAACGCGGAGAAAAAAAATAAATAAGGCAAGGGTTTGATGAGCAAGTGAGAATTCCCGCAAAGTCCTAGAAAGTTTTTTAGGAAAATAATTCAGCTTAATAAATTGTGTTGTTGAAAATAGTGTTATCCATTTATAAATTGATTGATCATAACAATGCAATCTTTTTTCTTTTTTTAAAAAAATATGCAAATTCCTCTATTGAGAACAACAAATTTTGAGGTTGCTCCGTTACCCAAAAAAACAAAAAAGAAATTTGTGAAGGTTAGCAAACTTCAAGGATGTTCAAATTCTGGGCATTCATGTGTCCGCCAAATCTTGAACTTTTACTACATTTGTTTGTCCAAATCTTGGACTTCTACTTAAAAAAAATAGATAAATTTGAAAATAAAATAAGAAAATAAGATAAGCAAGTTGCAAACCAAAGAGTTGGCCCAACGTTATTTTTTTTAAATAAAAATTCTAATTTTTTTTTTGATTCGAGGAAACTCCATCCTCTGGAAAGTGCACTTTGTGGGTTCAGGTGAGCGAGTAAAATCCCGGTTGTTCCAGACTCTTATAAAAGATACACGTTCTGATTCGAACTTGAGACCTGCTGTGCAAATCTCAAGCTCTTTTTCATTACGTTAAACCTCTTGAAATTTAAGTCTGGATGACCTAACATGAATCCCAATATTTTACCGGCCGGTGAGTTCTGAGAGCAGTCCATTGTAAGTGGGATCGCATAAAAACCCACATGGGGCTATGTGTGCCCCTACTAGGGTTGGTTTTGGATCTCTCGGAAAGAAAATGTCTTCGTTTTTCGTCTTGCTCAGTACAAAAAAGGCTTCCCAACCTTGGTGAAATAGCAGAAACTCCCCCGAAGGCGCTTCAAATCCCAAGTTATCTTCTCCCGACGTTGCAAAAACTAGCTGTGAAAAACCCTTAGCATTGAAAAAAAAAAAAAAATCCCTTTTGTTACCAAATTTAATTTGTCTGTATATATTCATTCATAATTGAATTTATGCTCGTTATGAACTTCACTTGTATGATTACAGTATCTGTTAAGAGTGTGATCATCTTTGACTAACTAGTGACAGCATAATAATATCTTTTGCTAGTTAAAGTGGTTCTTAATTAGCAATATCCAGGAATTAATTTCTAGTTGAATGACTCAAATAAAATCTTAAAAAAAAGTTGAATTTTGGACACTACATGAAAATCAACGGTGAGTGAATTTTGTGGGGGCAGAGATTGTAACTTAGCTTTACTGTTACACCAGCTTGTGGCCACTTCATTATCCGTCGTTTCTTGCTTGATTAACTTCATAGCAAGAATATTTCGTTTTCATAACCTAAATAGATAGACAGAGATCATCAAAAAGAAAATATTTTGATGACAAGAATTGCAAAAAAGAATCATTATTTTTACAAATAAACAAAATCTTGATGATTAATTTTGTATATTGCCTTAGGAGCTGTATTTGGTAACGCATTTAAAACCATAATTTGATTTTTTTTTTAAAATTATTTATTTATATTTTTATCAACTGTGATACCACACTCGCAAACATTCCTTGAATAACCTACAATCTCTTCATTTTGAGAAAGCTAATTCATTGGCTTTACTGAAACATGATCTGGACGAGGATTCTTGAAGTGCATTGGTCAGCATTACAGTATGCCTTGGTGACGAAGAAAATACAAAAATGTTGACAGCCATTAAAGATTGGGGGACCTTGAGCTATTATATACTACAAAATATGGTGGTGACTGAAGAAAGTGACACTACAAATATGATCAAAACTACGTTAATAGGGGTCTGTATTTTGAGGCCACAGAAAATGAACTGCAATTAATGGTCCAACCCTTCAGGCCAGGTGAAAATGCCAGCCGATTTACATGGGCCAATCTATTCCAATATGCTGGTCATTTTTCAACCACGCTAGTACGTGAGATGGTAAATTTTCAATCTTCTTAATTTTCTTTGTTTTTTTTTTCCTGTTTTTGAAAATAAATTTTCAACTTTCTTTGTAATCTCTTAAGCCAGTTTAATTAGTATTGCAGTTAAATGAAGTTGGAAGTATTGTTGAAAATACAAAAAATATTTGGGTTGATTTACCAAGATAGAAAAAATAAATATATAAAAGATAAAAATATAGTTGGTTAAAGAAATAAAAATAAAAACATAAAATAAATATATTTTTGAAATAATTTTAGAGTTAATTTTATACTTTTAAGATATGAAATACAAGAAGAAATGTTTATTTTACCTCAACTCTCCATGTCTCTTCCGTCTAAGATAGTACTAACCAAACATTAGTGCTTTTTCAATCCAATTTTATTATTAAACATGCAATTACAAGAATAGTTATTAAAATCAGCATGGCATAATAGTCTGACTCGGTAACCCTTCAATCTAGACCCTAGTTTAGGTTGGGTTTCATTTAAAATTGATTTGGAGATTGATCTAATCAAGCCTGAATTAACCTAATCAATTCTATTTCGAGATGAGTTTTATTTTACTTTAAACTAGTTTGGAGATTGATATAGTCAAACTTGGCCGACCCGGTTGACCTGACCGAGTCAACTCCAAGTTATTATTTTTTTTAAAAAATATTTAAAATCACGTCATTTTAGTTTTTGTAAGCAATATCGTTTCATTTAAAAAAAATAACATCTTTTTGGGTTGATTTGGCAAACCTAGAACTGAACCTTGAACCAGATCTGATAACTATGCTTATATGTAAATTTTTTTAAAAAAAAACTAAGAAGTAGCCTTTTCTTTTTTTAAGGTTACTAAATATTTTCGAATAAACTTTGAACTTTAGTAGGAGACTGGAACAAAAAGTCACTAATACAAAAGTTTATTGTGTATTCGGTATTGTGGGGTATTATATTTTTTAAAAGTGTTTTTCAATTTAAAATATATTAAAATAATTTATTTTTTATATTTTTTTTATTTTCAATATCAACACATTAAACTCATCAAAAAAACACATAAAAATATAAATTAATTTGATATTTGTTTTAGTGAAATATACTTTTAAAACACACCCAAAACAAAAACTTCTGCCATATTTACAGACACTATATATTTTAATGGTCAAGAAGAATCATTAATTTTTTTTTTAACAAGTATAGATATATATGTTTCTACAAGTATGGTAACCTAATATATGATTACATATTCATACAATTTGGTAGCTTACACTCAGGCTCTAGTGTAGAGGGAGAGAAACTTTGATCTTTGCATGAGAACTTATAAGGTACGCAGCCAATCACTTATCTATATTTCTTTATTAAAATGTTCTTCACATCCTTCGAATCAAGGTAGCCCACCCTCAAGTATAAGACCTACTCCTCTTGCCTTTTGAGTCAACTGAATGAAGTTTACTAGATCTTAACATCGTCTTTATTGGCCATCTAGCTTATAGCTTAGGATCGTAGGCCAATATCTATACAAGGATCTGAAAAAGTCAAGCCAGTTATTGTGGATAAGGTCAAAGTTTTGTTGTTGATTAAGGGCTTATGCACTATATATATATATATATATATATATATATATATATATAGAAGGGATACGAGGTTTAAAATTTTGGATAGACGAGGAATAGTAAACCCATATTTAACTTATCCTTTACATTCTATCATTAATAGAATAAAAAATGACAAATTCTTTTTGTTTTTGTTTTTATGACCAAAAAACAAAAAAAAAATCAAAGAATTCTAATTCTATAAGGTTGAATAAAATAAAAAATTTGATTGCTTATCTATGTTTAGTGTGTGATCACTTGTTGGTTTTTCAACGGTCAAAATAAAAAAAATAGATCAATGAATACTATAAATTAATAAGTATAAATATAAAATTTATTATCAATTCATCACTTCATATTATCTAGATTTGAATAAAAAAACCAGTCAAAATCTAGATAGAATCTGTTAATTATTTTATTGTACCAATTGAATTTTTATTTTGCATAAATAAACTTAAAACCAATAGATTATGAATTATAAAGCAAAATAAAAAATTATACAAATAAATGGAAGGATGAGAGAAAGGGCGAATATATATATATAAAATTAAGTTTGGATGTTAGCAAATTAAGTTATTTTTCAGTGATTTATACCGCTTACTAACTTAAAATAGGAGAAAAATCAAATTTAATCAAGGAGATAATTAACTCTCTCATGTTTCTCACATAATTGTTTTTTATTCAGCGATAAAAAAATATTTTTGAATGAACTAGTAAATTTAGTTCATAATTTTTTTTTAAATGTTCTTAAATATACACCCCCAATATTAACTAGATATATACATTTAAAAATGTTTAATAAATTTAATTGAATATTAGCATCATTCTAAATAATCAAAAAAGTATATATATAAATCCTTTATCAGCAAACCAATTGTCTTAGAATTTCTCGAATTCCTCACTCTTATGCCCTAGCCACCCAGGAACGGCTGGAATTCTTGCAAATATAACCATATGTTTAAACATCCGGTCATCCACCAATCATAGTATCTTTGGTTGTTCCCAAGACACAAGAGAAAGAACCCACGAGTCGTTGGCACCAAAAATTGCTTGATGCCTAGCTGTCTAAGCAGAAATGTATAATGGAATGGTTTTTTGGTCCTGACTGCTTGTCACATTCTTCTCCATACATCACTCAATTTGAATGAAGAATCTTTCTCTCTCTCTCTCTCGTCTAAGGAGCTTGATAACATGGCCTTGTCTTGTGGTCTATAACCTATCGTACAATTCCAAGATGGAGCTTCAAGCAATTTAGATAGGAGCTTTTGTTGAGCTTTTTAACAAGGCGACAAACCTCAAGATAAAATTACCGTAGCTAATTAAGAGAGCAATATTTCAATGTATGCGGGCTCTCCTATACTTGTTGATGTATCGATTGTACACAAAGTGCCCCCCAACTCCTAGCTTCATTTATATTGGTTCCATTACTTGTTTATTCTTGTTTTGTACCTAGCTTGCTCAGCTCCATCAACTTCATGGAAACGAAAAACACCAATGGGTCAAGAAGCTACGAGCATGACATTATCGGTTGGTTTGAGGACATATCCGAGAAGGCCGGCCAAGTCCAGACCGAGACTCTTCGCCGAATTCTTGATCTCAACTGGGGTGTGGAGTATCTCAAGAAATGGTTAGGGGATATTGATGTCCGAGATATGGATGCAAGTGCATTGGAGTCTCTTTACACTTCTTTGGTGCCTCTTGCTTCCCATGCAGATTTAGAGCCTTTCATTAACAGAATTGCAGATGGGGATACTGCTCCTTTACTCACTCAACAGCCCATAACACTTCTATCCTTAAGGTATGCACTTCCTTTTACCTCCTTTTTTTTTACCAGTTCTCGGATGCTTGGACAACATTACGATAGCATAAGCTTATCTTTTCAGATATGATGTGGAAAATGGAATCAGAATATATACAGGATTATCATGGGTAATGGGCTCTATTAGGCTCTTCTTCATTTCATGAGATACCTTACGGTTGTCTTTTAGGATTGGCTAATGGGTACAAAAGCTCAGCTTTTTTACATTGATTTGAAAGGATTCCATTAGCCATTATTTCCACCATTTGTGTCAGAATATTTTCAGATTTATTTTCCACTTTCTTGGATGATTCTGATTTTGTTCACGGTCACATTTTTATCAAGCTCTGGAACCACAGAAGGAAGGCAGAAGTACGTTCCTTTCACTGACCATAGTGCCCGAACCACTCTTCAGATTTTCAGCTTGGCAGCAGCCTACAGATCAAGGTTCATCCAATCTCTCTCCCTCTTGCACAAACACAACCCAAATCTTTATGGTCTTTAAGAAGATCATCTCTGGAATCAAATGTCACTCATACTTAGAATATTAGATAGACAATTAACTTAAGAAAAGATGGATAAGTACACTTTATACGTTGTGTGGCCCAACTGTCGGACACGAGAAAAAAATATAGTAGACTATACTCTTAACTTAATTATAACAGAACTGTTCAAGATATTTATTTTTCTTATACTCTCTCATTGTTCTATGTGATGGACGTAGGGTTTATCCAATAAGGGAAGGAGGAAGGATCCTTGAGTTCATATACAGCAGTAAACAATTCAAAACAAAAGGAGGGTTAACAGTAGGAACAGCTACAACCCATTATTATGCAAGTGAGGAGTTCAAGATCAAGCAAGAAAAAACAAAGTGCTTCACTTGTAGTCCACCAGAAGTCATTTCTGGTGGAGACTACAAGCAATCTACTTATTGTCATCTTCTCCTTGGCCTCTACTTCGGTGATCAAGTAGAGTTTATAACATCTACCTTTGCTTACAGCATAGTTCAAGCCTTTAGAGCATTTGAAGATGTTTGGAGAGAAATATGCGATGACATTAAACAAGGTACTCTAAGTGAAAGAGTACTCACCTTGCCAAAGATGAGAAAAGCTGTGCTGGCTATCATCTCTCCAAATCCAAGCTTAGCTTCAAGAATAGAAGAAAGCTGCAAGGAGTTGGAAACTCTAAACTGGCTTGGTTTGATTACTAAACTCTGGCCAAATGCCAAGTATGTTTACTCCATAATGACAGGCTCCATGCAACCTTACTTTAAAAAACTAAGGCATTATGCTGGGGGCTTGGCATTAGTGAGTGCTGATTATGGATCAACAGAGAGTTGGATCGGAGCTAATGTGGATCCTTATTTGCCTCCTGAAGATGTTACTTTTGCAGTAATACCCACTTTTTCATACTTTGAGTTCATGCCACTTTATAGAGAGAATCAAGATTGTAGCTCAGCCATTGATGACTTCATTGAAGATGAGCCAGTACCACTCTCAAAAGTTAAGGTTGGGCAGGAGTATGAGATTGTCCTCACTACTTTTACCGGTAAGTTTAAATCTTTTTATCCTATAGTTTTTACTATATTTTCCATTTTGATCATATCATCAAGTTTTTCCAGTAAATTAAATGTCCATTTCCTGTCGGTGATATTTTCATCATATATTGGACATGGTGATCAAGCTAGCAGCTAAAATCATTGAGTATCTTTTATGGGAATGGACATATTGTGTCCTGCACATTTAATGTCCCTGGAAAATCATTAGTGCATTAATGATATGTTTGTCAGCCATTGATAATTATAGCCTCCGTTTGTTATTGTGTTTTAAATGGGAATGGTTAAAATTTATTTATTTTTATTTAAAATTAATTTTTTTTATATTTTTAAATTTAATGTAAAAAATAATTTTAAAAAAATATAAAAAAATACTATTTTAATATATTTTTAAATTAAAAACACTTTAAAAAACAATCTTCCTACTACTTAAAACACCCGCAGCCCTTTTCTACCATTGATGTAACATGTCGACAATTCACAGAAAAAACGTGAATCTATTATCCCTTCACATGATTGAAGATAAAACCCGTACAATTTAGGAAGTCGGTTCCAAAAACTTGAAGCTAGGTTTCCATGGTCACAAGACTGTCCACAAGCCATGGTTTTAGAATACTATACTTCAGTTTCTTGTGGTGTAAACATTCCATTGGTTCAAAAAATTTCTAATAAATTCAGCCTGGTGTTCATGGTTTATTTGATTATCAAGATCGTTGATCTTTTTTTTTTCAATTAGATAATCACTTTAGAGGGCATTGAGTTTCCAATTATCTTACATCAGGAATTTGTAATGAGTAATTGATGGAAATTCCTTAAAAACTCATGCAGTATAAGTTTGATTTGAATTCTTTGAAATCAGAACCAAAAAAGAACGAAACCAAAAATGAGAAAGCAAGGGAATTAGAGGATTAAACATGGGTTCAAATCTTATCCTATTTCACGGGTGGGAATTTTTTTTTTTTTTGATGAAGATATATATCAAGTCACCTAATTATTATTATTATTTAAATTTGTTCAGGGCTTTATAGATGCAGGCTAGGGGATGTGGTGGAAGTGGCTGGCTTTCACAAAGGGACACCGAAATTGAACTTTATATGCAGGAGAAAGCTAATTTTAACCATAAACATTGACAAGAACACTGAAAAAGATTTACAATTAGTGGTGGAGAAAGGGTCTCAGGTACTCACGAGCAAGGGTAGAGCAGAACTAGTGGATTTTACTAGCCATGCCGAGGTAGAAAAGCAACCAGGTCACTACATAATTTACTGGGAAATCAAAGGAGAGGTCGAGGAAGGGATTCTTGGCGAGTGTTGCAAGGAAATGGATGCATCGTTTGCTGATCATGGCTATGTGGTATCAAGAAGAACCAACTCCATTGGACCTCTCGAGCTTCGCGTTGTTAAGATAGGGACTTTCAAGAAGATCTTGGACTATTTCATAGGCAATGGGTCAGCATTGAGCCAGTTCAAGACTCCTAGGTGCACTAGCAACCAAGGAATATTGAAAATTCTCAATGGTAGCACCATTACGAGGTTCTTCAGCACTGCATATTGTTAGTGATATAATTCCAATAATTTTGTTTGTTGTCATAGTACTCAATTAATAATTTGTAACCTCGATTTAATCATTTTATTTTAAGAATTTAAATTTTTGAATAAAATTATATTGATTGAATATTTTTATATTATTTTCTAACAAACATTAATTATCCTTAATTGATTCAATTTTAGAAAGAGAAATCATCATGGAGGTGACAAGTCTTCTTGTCACTGGCTTTTATATAAAATTTGGATTATTATAAAAAAAAACCCTCCTCCTGTATTTCCTAAAATTAAAAAGTACATTCAAATAATATATATTTAATATATTTTACAATTATCATAAATCTTAATCATTTTCTCTAGTAATTTATCCTTTAAATGTATCTTACCAACACACCCAAGAAAAGAAATATTCTAATTCAAACCCTTAACTATTACTATTATATATAACAATGTACCTTAATATTTTTTTTCTAATAAACAAATTAATGTATTCTAAGACTAATTAAGGACCGTGATCTCATAACGATCGAGAAGTCAATTTAAGGTGGTGTCCCAAGCCTTATCATGTTTGCAAAAACAAACCATGTAATAATTTTGGTTTAATTTCAATTTACCTTAATATTTAGAGCGAATCCATTTTCTTCTTGAGTTTTCAATTATATATGTCAATGTTCTCCTTCAAGTTACTCAAAGTAAGAGAGAACAATGTTTTTCTAATCTCTAAACTCTAGAAATTTGACCAGAACCCTTTTAAAATAATTTGTTGAGATCAAATCTTCTACTTCAATAAAAAGAATTCAAATAATATCACATATAAATATTGTATATGTTTAAAATTATAATATATAAAATTACAATTTATCCTTTTTAAATATGGTTTACATTGATGATAAAGAAAAACATAAAATATTTTAAAAACAATAAAAATATTAAATTATAAAGATCATAAAACATTAATGCCTTAAAACTTAAAAGCTTAACGCCTAAAATAAATAAAACATTAACTTTTTACTGGTAAAACGATATAAATATTATCAACTTATAAAGTAATAGTATATTTAATTAATGTTGACATTCAGAAGTGATTCAACAGTACTTGACTCATAAGAGAAAAACACAAAAGTAATTTATTTATTTATTTTTAATAAGCCCCATGGTTAATTTTAAATTTCCCTTTGCATAAAATTTTTAGTTTTATATATATATATTCTACTTTTTTATGGTTTTTTATTTATATATTTAGCTATAAATAATGTTCACGACATGGTTTAGACCTTTTAATTGCAAGTAGAAGATTTTATCTCATCAAATCATTTGCAAGAAGTTCTAGTTAATCAAATCTTAAAAGTTTCAAGATTGAAAACAAAAATTGTTAGATGATTCGGTACCGAAAGTTTGGGAACATCGAAGAGAGAAAATGGATTCATCTCAAATCTAAAGGGGTAAATTGAAACTAAGCTAAAATATTTTCCATTGCAATTTGCATGCCACAATATTTTTTTTATAGATATCCGAATTAATTTGTATATATTTTAATTAATTTTATAAATTTTAAAATAAACTCGACCGATTCTCCATGCAACTTGTTGTACAGAAGAAGGGGCAGCAGCAGCAGTGAATTGTACCATGTGCATGTCCTTGTTATACCATGACAATTATAAGCCCACTGCTGTCTGTACGAGAAGATTGAATTCTTTTTTTTTTTTTTATATATATATATATATATATGAATCCAGGGCCTACTCCACAGACTGAGTTTCATATATATATATATATATAGGTGATGTGACTCGTTAAAAAACCCTGACATGGTAAAAAATAAATAATGTTATTTTGATTTTGTTTTTTAAAAATAAAAAATGTTATTTAATTTTTATTTTTAAAAAAATCAGTTAATCCACCTGATTTACGGTGAACCCCAAATTAAGTTTAATTAAAAAAAAAGACTAAAAAAATGCAGGACAATTATTATACATATACCTTGGTTTATTGTGATTATAATAGTGAATTGATAATTTTATCATTAAAAAAATCACATTGAACAGTTTAGATACGATGATCTTTTCACTTGATTCATTTGTCATTCTAAAATTATTTAGGACATCTCGGTCTTTTCATTATTTTTTGTACAATAATATTACATTATTGCCCTTTAAAGCATAAAACATTTACCTATGGTCTAAGAATTTTTTTGATATTTCATATTTTTTGCTACAGTGTAATAACTCTCTTGTCATTAGAATCAAATTTTCAAAAGTTTGACTATAAAAGTTTATTCATCATTTTACAATGGTATTTTCATAATATTTTTTTGGTCCTAAAAGCAATATGGTATTTTCATAAATATAAAAAAAAAAAAAAAGCTAATAATATGTGTGTTGCACGAGTCAGCCGCCATATTGTCTTAAAGCAATGCGCATGTCTCACTTCGGTGATTAAAATCGTTCTTTCATCGCCTCATTCGATTCTTCTCGACCTTCTCTTCTTTCTTGTACAGTGCATCTGATCAATGAACCTCTTATGCGGCACCAATAACCTCTTATTTTAATTTTTTTTTTTAAATCAAGTAATCCACTTGATTTACAGTGATCCCCAAATTAAGTTTAATTAAAAAAAGAAAAAACTAAAACATGCAGGAGAGTTATTGTACATATACCTTGGTGTATTGTGATTATAATAGTGAATTGATAATTTTTTCATTAAAAAAATCACATTGAACAGTTTGGGTATGATAGTCTTTTCACTTGATTCATTTATCATTCTAAAATTGTTCAGGGCATCTCGGTCTTTTCATTATTTTTTGTACAATAATATTACATTATTGCCCTTAAAAGCATAAAACATTTACCTATGGTCTAAGAATTTTTTTGATTTTTCATATTTTTTGCTATGACTCTCTTGTCATTGGAATCAAATTTTCAAAAGCTTGACTATAAGAGCTTATTCATCATTTTACAATGGTATTTTCATAAATATTAAAAAAAAAAAGCTAATAATGTGTGTGTTGCATGAGTTAGCTGCCACGTTGTTTTAAAA
>Ga0307516_10001207_pt1 | contig 36011 bp, 56 predicted proteins | sample 19_EM_MG_FD_203310 | JGI IMG/M metagenome (GOLD analysis project Ga0307516, IMG submission 203310) | Populus trichocarpa ectomycorrhiza microbial communities from riparian zone in the Pacific Northwest, United States - 19_EM | ecosystem: Host-associated > Plants > Roots > Unclassified | place... | reverse complement strand
CTTACGATTCTAAGACGTCTGTGAAAGGCACAGTTTTTTTCCGTCAAGTAAAGAGTGGTTTTTGGTTGTGTGAAAACGGGCATTTTTGGTGTAAAACGGCCCCTGTACGGAAACTTTTGTCCCTGTCTTTACGGTGGAGACCGCCTATGGTAGTCGTTGATAAGACAAATGGTAGCCTGGCACGATTATGTCAGCGTCTTGGCGTAGGCCCTCCTTCCTAAAGCGGTAGGGAGACAAGGGACATGTAAAATCCGCCCACAAAATTGATTTATTTCGAAAATGCATAGCAAATCAACCATGAGAAATAAAAATAAAAGCTCTTTATTTTAATTATTTCCTACATCGGTTCTACCGGAAAATTAGGTGCCCTCGTATTATCAGTTAGTATTGTACTCTCGGTCAAAGGGTGGTGTTTTCGCTCCAGATCTAGATGTCCCTCACGATACGAGTACTCCACTACAGATAGCTCATCCAACAAGCGGACAGCGCAAATAACCAAGTGCTGGAACGATCCTACACCCTGCTGAAAAAAATGCAAAATCGTATTGCAGCTCAATTTCGGTAGAAAATCTTCCTTCGTGTACGCAAATGGCGACAGACACAACATCAAACAAGGAAAACGGGCCAGAGCAAAGGAAGACAACATATGTATTCCAGGAAGAAAATCTGTAGTGATATGAGAGTGACGATGGGAATGAAGATTGCAGCACAAACAGGAGGAGGAACACATTATGAGAAGCAAGCAAAAGCTGCCGGTACAATGAAAGGTGACACCTAACGGGCTAACTCAGAAAAGGAAGGCAAGCATCGATGGACTGAAACCCTTTTCTTCAAATATGTGTCGGGGCAATCTGAAGCGTCGACAGATCGGAATCAGAGACGCATTGCTGAGGCTTCCGGCGTGAGACGACTCACCTGGCCGTTGGTTGCAAGAGGGGTTTCGCCTTGTTGCTGGAAGTACTTGGTGTAGGGGTTCTCTCCACGACGGATGGCTGCCTCATCGACTTCGACGCCAGGGTGACCATTCTCAAGCATCATTCGACGATTTGTGGTGGACTCTTTTCCGTCTTCAGCCAACTTGGCTTTGGCTACAGACTGGACAGAGAAAGGACTGTATCAAAGTGAGTCAACAATGCGACAGTCGAGGACAGGGAGAGACAATATAAGCATACCCGTTAATTTCTTTATCCATCAGCAAAAACTCCTTGGATGCATCCTTGGAGCCTCGCTCCATCAAGTAAACCATGTAGTGGTGGCAAAGATCCTTGATGGTAAGCGGTGGCAGATGGCTCTTTTTGCGAATGTCATCCACAACTTGGCGTATCCTCCCGTAGTTGGCCTGCTCCGACCCGGCGCTGGTGGGTTGTTCCATTTCAAAGTTGAGGTAGTTAATCCAGAAATAGCGACTGTCGAGGTACCAACTGGTGTTCTTCTGGTACACCTGGCGTGCCTCGTCAACGCTTCCCTTGACCTTCCACAGCAACCGTGCCCACTCAGCCGTGAGCGCACCCTTGGTGTAGATGTCACACTTGTCGCTCTCTAGTTGTGATCTATAGACGGCAATCGCCGCTTCGAGTCCCCCCTGCCTACGCTCGAAGTTGGCCCAGGCAACAATGGTTTCAATGTTCCCAGGAACTGCGAAGATGTTAGCACTGGTACGCCATTACCGTGGATGAGAAGCTTACTGCACTCCAAGACAGACTCGTAGACGGCTCTCGCCATGTCCGGTCTACCCTGCGACTCCTCAAACGTGGCATACTGAATCCTGATTCCAGGACGGCTGATGGGCACGAAGATCATGCTAGCTCTCTGGTAGATGTTCCGGACTTCCTCCTCCTTGCCTTCTTGCGCATACATCCACCGTGCGAACCTGTACCAGAACTCGTCGTAGAAGACGCAAGTGACGAGGCACCTCTCGTACAAGAAAGAAACCCTCTCGAATCCACTTTCAACCTCCTCAAAGTCCAGGTACTTTCGCCAATTGACGAGCTGTGGTTCATCCAGCTCGGTCACGTGGAAGTAGGGGCGTTTTATTTCAGACTCATATGTCCATCTCTTTGTAGTTTCGGTCTGTGTGCGCGAGAAGATCTCAAGGTGAAAGTTGTCAATCCTGGACCGGACCTCACGTTCAATCTCAAGCTCGCCGCGTTCCATTTTGATCTGCTGCTGGCCAGCCTGCACGGCTGGAGGCGGATCGGCGAGAACCTCTTGTCGGAACTGAGCCAGAGTGTCCTCGGGAAGAAGTTCTGTCAGAGGCCGAGTCTGCGCCAGCGTTCTAAAGCGGTCGAAATAGCGGGCATATTGGTGCATTGGAATGTGAACCACCCTCTCCAAGATGGCGAAGATTTTATCTTCGCATTCGAGACGCTCCTCAAACTCAATGTATTTGTCCCAGAAGGGGTGCGACAAGAAGTCGAGGCCAACGGCATTGGCTCCACGTTCGAAAAGTCTATGCGCACCCGGAGTCAGCACAGTTCCCAGCCAGAGGGAGGGGATTGCCGTGAAAATCGAGCGGGGGAAGAATGGAAAGAAAGAGCAAATACGGGAAGATTAGCATTCAATGACAAGCTTCCGACCCTCAATCTCGGTGTTTTGTGTGTGTCGACGGTGGAGGCTAAGGAAGGGGCAACGAGTCTGGGACGACGATGTGAGACCACATAATGACGGATGGCTGGTTCTGATATGCAGCTCACCAGTAGATCCCTTTAACTTCGTTTCGTTCGAACGCCGGAGTACATAGCTATGTGTTTTTGGGTGAGATGTAGAGGGAGGGAGGGAGAGGGGGGGGCCTAGGTTGGTGGGAAGGAATGGTGGGGGGAGGGAGGAATTAGGAGATGGGTAACTGCGACATGTCACGGACTGCGCCATGCACACTCGATGCTGCAAATTGCTAGCAGATAAAGCAAAACTTACTCTCTGATAATGTCCGGGTCGTGGCTAGTGTCGACTTTGAAGCCACAGTAGTTGGTCCAGAGATCGACCGAGATACCGATGCTGGCGACTCCTCGTTCGTAAACCTAATCCGTCAGTTCATATTCCTAGTCGCATGTTCACCCCAGCACTCACCATCTCCGCCGCCTCTGTTCCCGCAATACTGAACTCCATATCGGCATACTTCTTCCAGTAGCCGAATAGCAGTGGAAATTTCGCTAAGAAGCGATCGAAGACACCACGGGTGAGCGCGATGGCCTGCGGCGAACTGTTCCTGTTCAGGCCACCCTCCAGTGTCTCGGCGATCCGCACAAGCTTCTCCCACGCCTCAAAGTCATCGGGATCCTCAATGACGACGCGATTCGCCTTCTCAAACTCCAAGAACTCGGGCTTCATCTCGTCGGCGGGGATAAAGTCCGTCATCATCGGGTCCACGTATGTGTGGTTATTGTCGTGGAAAAGGTGACGCGTGAGTGGCACGTGGGTAGTGCGGCTGTAGTTGTTTCTTGTCGTGTTGCGGTAAAGGTATATTCTCGAGTTGCGGTTTTGTTGTGAAGTTGGTAAGAAGTGAGTGGTTGGGTAGATTGCACTGTGCGGCTGCGTGAAGTGGAAAATCAGGGGACTGCGCGTAGAAAACGGCACGCTAGGCGGAAGTCTAATCCCGTCAGCCACAGGTGCGCCGCAAAAGCAGGAAATGGACCCCTTCAGACGCCAATCCTAAGCACCACTTAAGTACTTGAGTGTAAAGGTATTTAGGGCCCACCCCCCACACCTATATTCCGTAATGGAGGTGCGCCCGACTTATGCTTCGTCCTAGTACATACATACCGCATTCGTACGTAGGTGCCCGTCTACAGTACCAAAAAAAGTTGAAAAATTGGTGCTCGGTAGTCCACTCGACTCCATACATACCATTGTAGTCTTTAGTCGTATTGATCAAGCATTTGAACCTTCGATATCGCCATATTACGCACAGGTGGTATTCCACAGGCACTTATTTTTGCTACCGTACCTACACTGGTAAAAAAGGGGGTCTTTTTTTTTAAACATGTAGTGTCGGGAAGCCATCGCACGACAATTCCTTTGGTTGAGCATCCTCGTAGCATTTTCCAACCCGAAATAATCAACATTACTATGCAAATGTACCTTTTAATGACGTTACTCATACTCGGGCTGCATCTCGTGTCGCTGGGTACAACACTTTTGACATAGTGCTGCATCATGCACAGGTTTGAAGTCCATATGTTGCGAGTGCTTTCAACGATGAAGAAGGCTGAACCGTTTTCTCGACCACTTCTAGCAGTCGATCGTAGAGCCGTGAGAGCGGTTTCTACTTTGGAAGTACCTTACGAGCGAGTACCTATACTGTCGTTCGACGGTTGAAATTTCCTACCTGTAGGACCCATTAGGCCACACAGGTTTGTTGGCGCTTGAAATGTATTCTTTCATCCTCGGCTATGACATACATATAAACATGGGGAATCCCAACTCTCTGAATATTGAGTTTCAGCTCAAGGACTTCCCACTCGCACGAAATAGACCGGTTTCGAGGAAAATATGCCCTCACAGTTGTTGTGGGTAGCGAGTCGTAGTCGACATGCAGAAAGATTTATTTTTGCCATCATGAGTCTCGTTGTGAGGAAGTATCGCTACTATCCAATACTCGCGATTCTCTCTAACTATGATCTAGCCTCGACCCTAGCCTCAATGAACCATGGTCTTCGCGCGCTCTCCAAAGGTCAAAACCGCCAAGAAGACGGTGCCAACGTCGAGAAAACGTGTTTATCCCTAGTCAACCTGGTATTCTTTGCGTTGTCTCGCGACATGTTTACTTGGAAGAACAGGAGCTACTTCATCGGCTTCCCAAGTCAAAAGGTCTGTACTATATATACTACACACTAGGCGCATTGTTTTTACGCCGAAAAAGTTGTCACTTTTCCACCCCGCTTGCGAAATCCTCAACCCTCCCGATGTGGTATTTACTTTTGCTACGTCCTGCAGTGCGGAATAGTAGGACTATGTACTGTCGAACTGTGTACTATATAAAAAAGACCCCCTTTTTTACCGGTGTACTTACGTCTTCATAGTAGCCACGAAAGCGATAATCATGACTGGTCACTGTAACTAGAGATAGCGTGCTGCAGGTTACGTAAACAGAATGTTTCAGCCCCGCACATGTGCTTGGAAGTATGTTTTGCTAGGTACTTACACATCCCCACCACCCCTCTTCTTGTCCGCAAGTCAAAGTCGGACAAGTGGAAAATCCAGAAGCAATCTGCTCAACCTCACGGATATGTACCAGCTGTCCTGTGCTAACGGAAACACCCGCCGTGACTCAATTAATACCTGGCATTCATAACTTGGTACCTGCTGTGGCACAGCTCCCGTAAGAGTCACAGCCATCCACCTAGCCACAACCCCTTTGTAAATTGGATAGATCAGGTGGGAGGGGTTTCCCATGTCTTCTACCTCGCGTCCCCGCGCGTCTTCCCAATCTTCTCTTTAACTCACCATCCACCTCACCCTCCACCTCCTACACACAGAGCACAAGCATGTCGAGCCCCGATCCCACCGCCAACACCACCACAGCACCCAACAGTCCCACTGGCAGCAAACGCTCCGCATCCTCCACAGCTGACGAGATGAACGACCTTATCCACAAAGCGAAAGCGTCGCGCGTCACTCCACCCTCTCGCAACAACGACGACGACGAGTCTCTTGAGGATCTGCTCGAAAAACAGCTCAACTGCTCGATCTGTGCCGAGCTGTATTTGCATCCGGTTTTGGTTCTGCCATGTTCCCATAATTTCTGTGGTACGTACTTACCTCCCCCCCCCCCCCCCTCCCCCGGCCTGCCTTGAGATTTACTATGGAGGGAGGGACGGAAAGGGCTGATTGAACTGGGGACGACAGGATCTTGTGCTGCCCGCTGGTTGGAAGGGAACAACACTTGCCCATCGTGCCGTGGAAAGGTCGTCGAGACTCGTCCCAACTCCGTCGCCCAGGAGATGGTGGATGTTTTGTTGCGCAAGTATCCTGAGAAGGCTCGGCCACAGGAGGAGCTTGACGAGCTCATGGCGATCTACAAACCAGGCGATACGGTAGATGCTTTCCCCTCTCTGCACATCCCACTTGATCTTACTGACGTGGCCTCCCGATTAGATTGCCATCTGCTCCGCATCTTCCCCCGAATCTGACGATGAAGAAGTCGAGGACGAGCCATGGGACAACAACTATAACTGGACCCCGTGCCCCACATGCACTACTCCCAACCCCTACGGTTACGTGTGCCCAGATCCGATTCCACCAACCGACACGCACCACCACGATTACAGTAGCACGTTCCACTCGCACGCAAAATGCATGTTTTGCGAGCGGTCGACCCCAACCGGCTGGAAGCCGTACAGATGCTGCGTCTGTTCCGAAGTTTGCTGCAGCTCCATGTTTACCTGCGTCAATGATGCTACCTTCATTTCCGCGGTGACCGAACAGAAGTTCTTCTTCACCAACGGTGACGATCGTCACTGGCCTCTTTTCAATTTCGTCGAGAAGGCGATGGTACAAGCCACCCGCCAAGCCAACCCTCAAGCGCTGACCTGGGATAAAATCGCCGAGATGATGGTGGAGCATGTCCTCATCCCCTCGAACCAGTTGAGGAGTGACGGAACCATCTGCCGGAGGTGCGCGGAGAATAAGTTTGACGCCACATTGATGCGCTGGTGGATTTGGTACAAGAAGGAGCATGGGATCATCGATAATAGGGTCAACTGCTGGTATGGCTTCCAATGCAGGACGCAAAACCATACCGATAGCCACGCGGAGAGGTATATTGCCCCCTCATGGTGTGTGAATAAGTGCGAATATAAACTGTAGCTAATGGAGGAGCATAGGCTCAACCACGCGTGTGAACCCGCCCCACAATCTGAATGGGTTGATAACGCACCAAGGGCCTCGTCTTCATCTACGCCTGCTTCCGGCGCTCCGTCGGCCTCATCTACGCCCGCTCCCGACGCTCCGCTGGCTGTAACTACGCCTACTGGTGATGCTCCACCAGCTCCTACGCCAGGCTTTCCCACTCAGGATACTGCCGTGCCTAGTTTCATTCCTCGGTATTCGGTCTATGACAGTTTCATCACCCCGTACACTATACCTGAGAGGGTAGTAGGCGAGGGAGAGACGCAGGGCGACGAGGAACCTTCGGAGGCTAGGGGATAGTCATTTCACGCAAAAAAAAAAGTGTTGTGAATTGGTTTCTGTCATTTGCGCGATAAGGGAACGATACATGTTTTGTTACCGCTTCGTTTGCATTGTATGTAATGCCGAGTTTACAAGTATGAATATGTTGTGCTAAGACAATCAAGTACCTACAACTTTGGTTGGTAGTCCTTGGGAAGGTACTCATTATCCTTGAGCCACTTTTCAACGTCTTTCTTATCCCTCGCAACCCAGCTTGCCTTAGCCGCAATGGTATCCAGTGACTGTGCCAGCGCGCGGTCAAAGCCCTTAGTATCTTTGTCCTTGAAGAACTCGGAAACCTCATGGGCCTGCTCGTCGGACGTGAAGTTGCTAGTGCACATGGAGACCACGCTGCCAAGCATCGAGAGCCCAGGGGGAAGCTTCTTGACCAGCAGGGCGTAGTTCTCCTTGAACCAGGCCCAGGTTGCCTCGCTACCCTCACGGTGAGAGCGGACGCCGGAGATGGGTTGGTAGATCTTTTGTGTGTTAGCGGGAGATTGGTGGGAGAGCGGAGAGGGAGGCTACGTCTTGGTCCTTGACCTCGGAGCTGAGGGCCAGGGCCAGGGTCTTCTTGATGTTCTCAGGATTCTTGGAGCGACCAAGCCAGCGGAGCGCAACGTTCTTCTCGTCGTTGTTACGGCCGTTCTTGAAGGCGTCGTAGACAACGTCCCACTATCAACGGATTATCAGCATGAGCATCATGTCGCCGTGGGAACGGGAAACTCCCACCTCCTTCTCTCCCTGGTTACTGCCAAACTGCAGAGCAATTCCGTAGACGGTCCCACGAAGGTTAGGGTGGATAGCATCGAGGTCACCCGCAGCAAACTTCTTGAACATGGCCATAGCCGCCTCAACAACCTTAGGGTCGCCATTGAGACCGGCACCACTGAATGCAAGGGTCTTCAGTTGCTGGGCAAGCTCATCGTCACTTTCCTTGAACTCCCATCCAAGTTTGTGGGCCAGAGGAGCCATCAAGTCACACTGAAACTTCTTCAAAGCAGCCCTCTCCTCCTGAGGAGCGAAGAGCCAAGCGCTCTTAATGCTTGAGACACGAGCAGAAAGCTCAGCCCAGACGACATAGCTCTCTTCCTCCTTAAATCCGGAAACGAGGTCCAACAGCGCCGAGGTTTTCTGGTACCCGCTGGTAGCAAGAGCACCGGCGTCTCCGAGGATACCGGCGCGATCTTCGACAGAGAGAAGACCAGTCTTGGCTGACTCCCCGAGCTTCTTGAGCCGTTCGGGAGAGTACAGTGTACGGTAGACGGCGGCCTGCTCGGCATTGAGTTTGAAGAAGTCGGTGTCGGGGACTTCGATTGTGCTTTCACGTGTCTCGAAGACGATATCCTCGTTGACTCCATCCTTGGTCTTGAGACCAACGAAGATGGGCCAGAGAGTCTCGTCCTCCTCAGGCTTAACATCGGCAGTCTTGAGGTAACGGTTTTGCTTTAGGTGGATCTTCTTGCCGTCTTCGGTGACGGTGACGACAGGGTATCCAATCTTCTTCGTCCATGTGGCCATGGCGCTCTCGACATCCTTTCCGCTGGCCTCGCTAAGAGCGGCCCAAAGATCAGTGGTCTGAGAGCAGTGTCAGTATGCATCTTCATCGGTGAACTTGAAATCGATCTCACCTGAGTGTTACCGTAGGCGTGCTTCTTCAAGTAAGCCCTGACACCCTTGATGAAAACTTCCTCGCCGAGATACTTGGACACCATGCGGAGGATACTGGATCCCTTGGCGTAAGAGATGCTGTCAAAAATTTGGTTGATCTCAGCCACCCTCTTCACTGGCACCTCGATCGGGTGACTGCTCCTCAAACCGTCCAAGTTCAAGGCGGAGGCCAAATTATCGACAACGTAATTCTCCCACACCTTCCAGTTAGGGTAGAACTCATTCATCGAGTACCAGCTCATCCAAGTAGCAAAACCTTCGTTGAGCCACAGACCCTCCCAGAAATCCATGGTGACCAAGTTGCCGAACCACTGGTGGGCAAGTTCGTGCTGGACGACCTCAGCAATACGCTGTTTCCGGTCGACGGAGGCGGTTTTGGGGTCGTAGAGCAGGTCGACGATACGGTAGGTGACCAAACCCCAGTTCTCCATGGCGCCGGCAGAGAAGTCGGGAATGGCAACCATGTCCATCTTGGGGAGAGGGTAGTCGACGCCGAATGCCTTCTCGTAGAATGCGAGGGTCCGCGCGGCGATGTCAAGGGAGAAATCGGCGTACTGCTCGTTTCCGGGAGTGGCGTACACACGGATGGGAAGACGGAAGGCATTGGTCTCCTTGTATTTAAGGTCACCGACAATGAATGCCAACAGCTAGACAGTGTTAGCCCGATAACGCCATCTCAAACGATAGCCCCAACGGATGGGAGGCTTACGTAGGTGGACATAGGAGGAGTCTTGTTGAAGGAAACAGACTTCTTTCCGTTACCGAGATCCTTCTCCTCCCTAACGTCCATGTTCGATAGACAGGTCAGCTCGCTGTTGGCGATCAGGGTGACGGCCCAGGTAGACTTGAGGTCGGGCTGATCGAAGCAAGGCACGGCCTATGGATGGTTAACTCCACAGTTGTAGGAATATCGGGACTGCTGTAGCAATACCCTTCTCGCATCTGTAGCCTCCATCTGGGTTGTAGCCATGTACTTTGTCTTTCCATCGGCGTCCAGGTAGGATGACCGGTAAAAACCGGCCATCTTATCATTGAGGATTCCGACGAACTTGATGGCCAAGGAAGCCTTTGCGCCCTCCGGTAGGGTCTCTTCGAAGGTGAACTTGTTGGTCTGGATGTCCTCATCGTACGTGGACGAGACGGGCGTCAGGGTCTTTCCGTCGATCTCGAGTTTTGTCTCCTTAACATCGATCTCGAGAGAGTTGATCGAGATCTCTTTCGAGGCCTCTTTGATCTCGACGCTACGCAAACCCATCAACCGTCAGCTAAGCTCCATCTCCATCACGCCGGCATCGCCGCAGCGTCCGGAAAGCGGTCAGACCCACTCAATGGATACAGTCCCGTTGAATGTGAAGTCCTCGAGGTTGGGCTCGAGCACGACGTCGTAGTGGAGAGGCTTGACATTGGTGGGGAGGACCTCCCGTCCCTGGGTAATATCGATGCTCCCAGAAGCTCCTTCTATAGTGCGACACATTCTGACACACGAGCAGTTTCTTACAAACGTTCTGGATCGAATAATTGATGTTGCACAGAGCTGTCGTGAAAATCGAGAAGGGAATGCGGAGGTGGAAGAGATGGAGGAGGAGGATGAAGCGGGGAAGGTTGTTGCAGTATTAGTAGCAGATGGGATTGCGGAGGTGTTCAATAATCGCACACTGCGGCAGCCCGAAACTCTCAAGGGTAAGGCTTTAGGCACCCGTGGTTGGACAGCTCCCGCAGAGCAACAGCCAGAACAGGAATTGAAGCGCGGTTGCCACGGCGGCCGGGCAGACCTTGCGATCTGCGAGCGTAACATCCTCAGAAGGTGGAAGTCCGGACTCCGTCAACGTAATCGGTGAAAGAAAGCTTTCTTATTGCGCTGCCGCTGCTATTGTTGCAGCAGAATGTGTTGCGATTCGCGCCTCGGATTCGGTAGGAGCAGAATGGAGCTATGTATCTGTCTCTGCTGAGCGAAGGACGAGTATGGGGAACTCCGAAAGTGTGGGGTTTCCCGTGCTGATGCTGTGCTGCCCGAAGCTCACTAGTCGCAGAGCTGCGGGTGAAGAAAAAAAAATTGGCGGGCATCGATCCCTGCTCCACCGTGTCTTCTACATGTGTAGTCACATAGCTACATACTTCGACCCCGCTCCGGTCTCCTGGCAGCTCGGTGGCAGCGGCATTCTCGGGGCTGCCATGCGGGCCGGAGCTGATCGGCGACGGAGCGATACCAGTACGAGAACAATTTTGACGGCAGTTCTCACCATGGAGACAGCCAGGGTGGGAGGGCCGGGCGGAGGGCACAAGGGGAGCTTGCAACGAGCCGCGTCGCGCGGAATGCGGCGGTAAAATGTACGCCGCCATGATCTATATAGGTCGCATGCGAGTATGAATAAACAAAAAAAAAAAAAAAAACCATGGAGACAGCCTTGGGCCGACAAGCACGGAACCTGCTCAAGCTGCGGTCGAGCAACTGCCGCACTCTCCCGCCCGCAATGCGCAGCACCATCTGCGGACACCGTGTAGGAAGTAGAGTGCAGATTCCTGCATCCTCAACACTTGTGATCTTCACAGAATATGTATCCCGTCCATCAGCATCCACCGTCCATCGCCCCAATCGAATGGGACTCAACGGACAGCGGACTTCCTATCGGGGAAAAAGCATCCGTCTGGAAGACGAGAAAGACGATCACGAGGATCAAACAATCTGGCATCTAAACACCGTAGAGAAGGCGTGATGTTTGACGTGGCATTGTCTTCGTACTTTTTGATGAAGAAAAAAAAAGAACACCAGGAAGGGCGGACGGAGCTGGTTTTATTCGAGTGCGCCAAGACATTTACTAACCCTAACAGAAATTTTAGCCGACCAAGCACACACAAGCACTCGAAACAACCTCCCGGGCCCGTCGCCATCTGTCAGTCGATCTGAGTACATATGTATGGAGCCAGCTTGCCCGTGCGCGGAAGGCGAACCCGCCCAGAGCAGAGCAAATGTCTAATGAGGCTCACGGTCACCTTTATTATGGTCTTCGCTCGTTGATCGACCGTTTCCGTTAGTGAGATCTCATGACGAACCTCCAACCCTAACCTGTCGTAACGTAAGCGAGAGAAAAATATTCGTAACAGTCGCGCGCCCTCGACAACCAACTTCATCACTCCAATTCCCCACTTCACGACTACCGTTCCCCTCACGCGCGCCCGCATCTTTGTCTCGTTCCCCTTTGCTCTTGTATATTAACCTTGATTCAATGTAAGCCAATTGAACCTGATTTGCGATTGTGTCCGTGTTTTTTTTTTGGCCAGTCTTTTTTTCTCCACACCGAAAAGCAGGCAGGACGGTCCTTGGGCAGGGTCATCCTCCACAGCCAAAGGCCGTCCAGAGGGGCTTTATCCCTTCGAGGGGTAGGTCCTTACAATTGCAAGAATGATTTTTACATGCCGTCTCGTTTGAGGAGCATCTTTCTACAAAAGTGGAGATGAATCCATAGGTTTCGACTGGTACACTCTTTCCCCCCCTTTTTTTTTTCTGTTTTGGTTCCCGTATTTTTATGGACGTTTTTTGGAGATGACGGACGGAAAACAAGTGGTCTGTTGAAAAGCTGCGCTGAAACTTCCCCACCTTCTGTGCTAGTGAACTAAATCTAGAGTACTTACCTATCGATACTTCGCGGTGCTCTGTTCAGTGAGAAGGAAACCCTTACAGACTAAAGCCATGGCGGCATCACGCCCTGAAGCCGTCGCTCTCATCTCCGGTGGAAAGGACAGTCTCTTAGCGCTGTATCATGCGATCGCGAACGGCTATAACATCGTCGCTCTGGCAAACCTGCACCCACCGATCACGAGCACCTCCAGCACCCCCGCTTCCTGCTCCACCGATGCCACGGGCACCAGCGTCTGCGAGCCATCCACGGCCTCCTCTCTCGGTCCTGCTGCCCTGGAAAGCGACGAGCTCGACTCGTACATGTACCAAACGATCGGACACACGCTGCTCCCGCTCTACGCGCAATGCCTCGGCCTGCCGCTCTACAGGCGGGCGATCACTGGTGGCAGCGTGAATACACAGCTGGACTACGGCTTCTCTGAGGGCCTCGGGGACGAAACGGAGGATCTCACGCTGCTACTGTCGTCCGTTCGCGCGCGGCACCCGAACGTGATCGCGGTGACGTCCGGCGCGATCCTGAGCACCTACCAGCGCACACGCATCGAGAGCGTATGTGCGCGGCTTGGGCTCACCAGTCTGGCGTATCTGTGGCAGGTGGCGCAGGAGGAGGTGTTGTCGCAATTGGCGGCGTTGGGATTCGATGCGAGGATCGTCAAGGTTGCCGCGTTGGGACTGGACGACGCCTGGCTGTGGAAGAATGTTGCCGATTCGGGAGTGGTGGCGAGGTTGGGCGCTCTGAAGAATAGGTGGGGGATCAATCCAGCCGGTGAGGGAGGCGAGTACGAGACGCTCGTTGTGAGTGCGCCCGGTTGGACGGGGAGGATTGTTGTGCCAGACAAGGCGAGAACGGTGAATTCTGGGGGCGGAGGTGCGGCGTGGGTTGGGTTCTCGGAAGCGCACGTCCAGCCGGTTGAGCGCGGCGAACGGGGGCAGGAGGAGTGGGCGGAGGCACTACAGCGGCCACCGATCTTTGATCGTGAGTTTCAATCGCTGTTAGAGTCACTGCCCGCGCCCTCCGCGCCCATTGCGACTGCGCAGGCTCTCCAGGAGATCTCAGACGACACCCCACTATCCCCCAGCACAACAACCACAGCAACTGTCCTCCACATCGCCAACCTAGTCTCCCCAACCGCAAGCGCCTCCCCCGCCGATGAGCTCCGCGAGATCTTCACTGCTCTCACATCCTTAATAGCTCCTCACCACCTCGCCGCCATAACGTCCGTCACCCTTCTTCTTCGCCATATGTCGGATTTCACTGCCCTAAACAGCGTATATACCACCTACTTTCCCCTCCCCCTCCCGCCCAGTCGCGTGTGTGTCTCCGTGCCTGGCCTCCCAGCATCGCGCAGCATTATGCTCTCGGCGACCGTCTCCCTCTCGCCCTCTCCGCGCCGGGGGCTCCACGTCCAAAGCCGTTCCTACTGGGCCCCCGCCAACATTGGTCCCTACAGTCAAGCCATACTCTCCTCCGGGTGGTGGGAGGTGGCCGGACAGATCCCGTTAGTGCCTGCGGATATGTCGCTTCATCCCGCCAGCGATATGCACGGACAATGCGTTCTCGCACTGCAGCATCTGTATCAGATCTGGGCCGCCATTGGCGCGGCGGAGGGGCTCGCTGCCATCGGCTGGGTAGTGGATGACGCCACGGTTGGTCCCGCCGCCGCGGCGTGGAAAACACACTGTCCTGGCCGACCGCTGATGGTGGTGAAAGCTGTGGAGCTACCGAGAGGGGCAGCGGTGGAATGGGTCGGCTTTGCCCCTGTCGCTGAAGAGCATGGCGGTGGTGGCGCGGCGGGGAAGGAGGTGGAGATGGTGTTTCTCGATGCGGTGAGCGTGGAGGAAGCGGTGAGCACGCTGGCCCTGCAGGTGGGCGCAGACGGAAATTGGCTGGCCACAGTGTACCTACCCACTGCGACCGGGAGCGTGCAGGCTTTCTTGCGTGCCTGGAGGGCAGATAGTGTGTCCGTGGGTGTGGTGCCCGTGGCTGTTGTGTGGGATGCGGAGGGAACGCGGAGGGGCGGCGGGTGCGTTATTCGGCGAGGGTAGCTTCAGTCATCCGCTCCCCGACCACACACCAACAAACTGCGGACAGTTCCGAATTCAAGCACAGTGCCCGGTTGGTGGTGGTGCTTCGTTGGTCGCATACCTTGTCAGGTCATGGCGGTGTGATAAACAGTCCCATTCCTGTCCGCCGGGCGGCTCGCGGCGGCTCCCTCTGCCCCGGCCCTTGGCCTATCCCGATACAAAGGAAAGAAGCCCGCCTCCTCCTGCCCTGAGTCCTTACTCTGTGCCCCCGCCTCCGCACTGCCCGGCCCTACTCTCCGCCCCGCGTCCGTGGAGTTCCGCCCTCACCCACCGGTCGTCCACCACGAGGCCCCGGATCCCAAATCCATCCTTCCCTCTTCCGTCTCAGCTCCCCTTTACCCTCCGCCCAGGCCCTGTCCCAAAAGTGATAGTGCCCCAGACTCCCTACTCCTACAGGATGGGCTATGTTCTTCTCCCCGCTCAACCATACTCGCATACAGCCTATGTAGACTATGGCGCGTACTGTTTACCCTGAGTCCCGGCCACTGTCCACCGTGAAGACTGTGACCCTCTCCGGAGTTGTATGTCGTCTTGTAGCTGTTCCCAAGGACCTAGCGAGGACAGCGCGTTCTGCATCGTAGGCTTCCTGGTTATCCCATGTGGGTTTTGATATCCACCCAGCGTTGGCCGCTCTGCCACACAACAGAGTATCCAACGGCTCCGCTATCGAGACGTGATCCATCAGTGAAAAAGGTAAGGCCTGGCCTGGATTTCTCTGCCCCCTCTTTGGCTAAGGCCTCATCCTCCTGCACCGATCGGCATCGAGTGACTCTGGATCGTCCAATAGAATCGTGGCTTCCATTCTACCTAAGTATCCAATAGCGCATACTTGTACCAGCCGTTGGCCAATGCCCGATGCAGCACCCATGATCTCCTCGGCCCGTTACGGTGTTACCCTGTGGCAGGCTGAGCAGCCGTAGGCCGAATCTTCGTTGCCGGTTCACCGGCTGGGTAACAGGCAGTTGCCCGGTTACCAACCATGATAGCATCAATACGTCTGGGGGTCAACCGATGCGAGTGACAACCTGTGCTCACAGCCACGGTGGGGGACAGACAATACCTGCGTGTCAGTACACCTCCAGCACCGCTTCGGGGGCGTGTTTTTTCTCTCCGGAGATTGCGAGTGCACCTAGTTAGGCGGCCAGACAGTGTACAAATGGGGCGATATGTACTCTATGTATAGGAGGTATGTAAAGCACTAGTTGAGGCATCGGCGCTATGTATGTAGCTACGTATGTAGTACCGTGTGGCCCGGGGGGGCGGTGGAGGACTGATTGCGGTGAAGAAAGGGAATGCGGTCGATCTACCCTACTAGTATGTAGTATGTACTATCCATCCCATCACGTAGTGCTGTTGCGCCCACTACCCGTATCTTTGTACCTCCGGTCCCTCCTGCTGCGCCCCCTCTTGAGTGACAAGTACCAGTAGCAGTAAACTATAAACATCACAGGCACAGCGACAAGCCAAAATATCCAATAGTCGTTGCTCATAACAAAGCGGCCATCAGCGGCCCAGAAGAAGTTACTTCCGAACATCGTCTTCGCACGATCAGTCCACGGTTCCACACGCGATCTCTGGGGGTGATAGGGGAGGGACTCACCGCGATCGCCGTGCCCGGCAGAAATAGCATAGTGAGAGTAGCAATGACACTCATGCTAGTCGAATCACTGAGTATAATCTCGTTCATTTCGTTAGCGAGCTTGTTGTCCTGCTGAGCAACGATGTGGTACGTGAGATTGATGGTGTTCTCGACCTTCTTGCTCAGGCTCTGCAGGCGCAGATTCGTGGACTGGAACAGGCTTCGCTGGTACTCCACCGCATCGTGCACCGGCACGCTGTCCGGGAACCGCCGCGCGTGTGCGAGCAGCAGGCTCTCGAGACTGCACAGGATCGCGGAACTGCCCTCCGACAGGTGGATTATGTGCTTCGCCAGGTTGTGTAGCTCTTGGTAGTTTGCGTTCAGCTCCATTTGGTCGGAATTCAAGACGATCGCCTGCGACGCCCGCCTCCCTTCGATTAGCTATTGAGATGGGAACGGGGAAGAGGTGGGGAGGGGGGGGGGGGGGGCGACGAACCCCCTGCATTCCTCCAAACACAGTGTTCAAGCCCCACGTAGTGTCGTCGACGAACTTCCACACCTCCATCAAGATGGGGATCCACAGCGCATACGGATCCTTGCGGACGGTCTGCAGATTATCGCCCGCGGCTAGCCAGCCGCTCAGCCGGTTCTCGAGATCCGGGAACTGTCCGGAGGTGAGCAGGCAAACCCTGTAGCCCCCCGTGGGCTCCTTGGTGTAGGACAGATGCCATCCGCCGTGCATCCAGTTATCGTCGCTGAAGTTCTTTCCCACGATGCGGTAGCCGCCGGTGGGGCTGCGCTGGAGCTGTATGGTCTTGCACAGGAAACGCAGCCACGCGTCGGTCGTGCCCGTGCCAAAGGAATGCGTTACGCCCTGGTGCCGCTCGAGGAGGTAGGCACTCGGCACTCCCAGGGCGGCGAGCAGCGACTGCAGGTGCGCGAGGTTGTCCCGGTTCGGACTGTCTGTCGGCGTGAACAACGCCGCTACCGGATACGCCGGGGAGTTCTTGAGCGCGAGAAGATTGGGCAGCCAGACGTCGACCTGCGCTGAGTCAGAACGCTGTAGGTAGCTCTGGGGCTGCGTGGAGGTAGGTATTACTCACGGGAACATTCGCCGCGGCGATTTCGACCGCCGCCACCACCGCCGCCGCCGAGGCCGTGCCGCCGGATGCGCCGAGTGCCCGGAGAGTGAAGACCGGCTTCGAATTGGGATCTGTCCGCTGACCCAGGAGCTGGTAGGCGATCCGGTCCGGCTGGTGTTCCAGCAGGTGCGAGGGCATTGTTTGGATCGAACTACTGACATGCGGGAACTGCTACGGTTACGAGCGACCACCACCACCATCACTGCCGTGGGCGAGCGCTTGATATACCCCACCGCCACCACCCTGGGATTCAGCCTTCCCTGACGGACTGTCGGGGTACATGGCAGGCCCGGAGCTGCAATCATCGTTGCACCCGTAGCGCATCCGGGTCTTGGCGTCGGTGCTTCTGCAGTGGGAGTTGTGGCCCTGGAGGGAAGGAGTGGTTTCGGAGGAATGGTTTCGGGGGAAGGCCGTCTCGTGCAATCTCTGTCCCGTGGGGATATGTAGATGCGAGTTTCGTCCAGCCCGTGGCTCCCTTCCTCCCTCCACGCCCACTGTCCCTGCAGACGACGCATGTGTATACTCTATGTAGAGATACATCCACAACCACGACACGAAAAGCAAAACAAAACGTGCGCAGTCAGTTATGATCCACATCTCTCTTAGCTATCTAGCACTTATCCAGGGGTAACAGACAAGCTTTTCTTCTGTGCGGTCAGACCCTCCCCCCTTTTTTCACTAACTAGTTCTCACTACAAATATGCATATCTAGTTAATTGGTAAAACCGCCACCAACATCATCAACAAAAGCGGAATCCGCCGTGACGTGGGGTGGCCTTCAGCCCCACAGAGGAAATGAAAAAGCGTGATGTTTCAGCCGTCAGGGGGAATATGTATGATATGAACCAACGAACGTGAGGCCAACGCTAACCGTCGCTCAGCCACATGGCACCCCTGGCACTTGGCGCCTTGGTACCGGGTGATCGTTCATGGGGAAGGCTCCAAACGCAAGAAAGATTTGCAGCAACGCCGAGAGGCAGGCGAGAAGAGAGCCCAGTGAGAAAGAAGATCAAGAGGCTAGTCCTGAGTCCAAGAGAATTCTCGACAGAATTGCTTGGCCGTGAAAACTAATGCTTCCACCAACAGAGAATGCAGCGCTGCAGAACGGCGGGAAGACGTGGGAAGGGGCATCAATCTCACCGATGGTAATATGGCCCCATTCCCTCCGCAACACCATTCTAATCTCGGCAAAATTTCGCAGAGAGAAAGGGGCATCCAACAATCCCACCTCACAAGCCACGCACGCCAGGCAGGAATGCATGTCAGCCACACCAGGCCCAAGCGTCCTAGTGTATTTTGGTTGGATCGTCTGTGCAGGCTCTGTATCTACTATCTAGCAGCGTGTCGGACCACTGGATAGATGTGTATCTAACACGCTAACAGATGGCCGAGCGGCCCATTCCGGCCCCCCCGCCGCCCCCTCCGCTCCCCGCGGGGCCGGCACTTCCAGCCTTGCAGAAGCAAGAAACCCTCATTCCGGCCCTCTGGCGACACACACGCGTGCACTGCGGACTCGGCGTCGATGTGTCTGGCTGGAACACAAGGAGAATGTAACGTCTCGCCTAATCTCTGCCAGTATATACTGCGCACATACTGCACGTGTACGACACTGGAACGTACATATGTAGCAGTATCATCAATGGGCCCTACTCCACCATCGCGTCTCTCCCTCCTTCCTTCCTCCCTCTCCACCGTCCACAATGACCTCCTCGCTTCCCCGGCTCAACTTCGTGCAAGCGACGCAGGCGGACCTCCCGCAGTCAGACTACCCGCCGGTCTCGGTGCGCGACCTGCGCACCGGCGGGCCCGACAGCCTGCGCGTGCACGGGGGCGGCTACTACAACGCCGCCAACTCGTTTGTGATGCTCGGGGCCGCCGACCAGGAGCCGAGCATCACGCCGCCCGTGAGCGTCGCCGCCCTCGGCCGCCCGCTCCATGGCGGCGGCTACTACAACGCCGCCAACTCGTTTGTGATGCTCGGGGCCGCCGACCAGGAGCCGAGCATCACGCCGCCCGTAAACGTCGCCGCCCTCGGCCGCCCGCTCCATGGCGGCGGCTACTACAACGCCGCCAACTCGTTTGTGATGCTCGGGGCCGCCGACCAGGAGCCGAGCACCACGCCGCCCGTAAACGTCGCCGCCCTCGGCCGCCCGCTCCATGGTGGCGGCTACTACAACGCCGCCAACTCGTTTGTGATGCTCGGGGCCGCCGACCAGGAGCCGAGCACCACGCCGCCCGTAAACGTCGCTGCCCTCGGCCGCCCGCTCCACGGCGGCGGCTACTACAACGCTGCCAACTCGTACTGCAACATTGCGCCGGAACACAGAGACGTCGCCTGGTGCGAGAGGACGCCGGCGGTGAGTTGCACGCCCCCCCCCCCCCATCCTCTGCTAGAAGAGGAGCTGACTGGTAGCGTGTATGTAGACTACTGCAGCGGCATTGCCTCCACCGCAGCAGGCCGTGGCGGGCCATACCTCCACCTGGCATGTCAAGCGACGGGCCCCCAACGGGTACAAGATTCTGAAGAAGAGCAGGTCTTGGGCGTTCTGGCGGTGCTGGTAGCGTGGGACGACGGTTTGCCTGTCGCGATTCGTTTCCTGGCGTCTTTTCTTTTCTTCTTTTTTTGTTTTTAGCTCTCCCTCCATGTACCTAGATAATACATACCTATATGTATACCGCCATCTACATGTGTATCCCACTTGCGGCCCGTAGCGCCTTGCCATGGCGGAAATGACTGGAGAAGCGAGTGACCCGGGCAGGCGCAGCTCGGTGGCAGCTAGAGTACATATGGATCCGGCCTGTCCGTCCCAGAGCATATTGAGCCTGCCAATTCCACAGCCCTGGGAGCATCGTGAGGCTGAGGACAGAACGCTGTTGTATATTGACGGGCGGAGACGGAGCAGGGCAGAAGGATCAGCATCCGCCGCACACGCCGCTGTGCACGCACCTCGCGGGGCTGAGCTGCTGTCCGCAGACGGCGAACAGATGCCGTCCGGGATGGCTCCCAGAGCAGCGGGTAGGCCGCCCCAAGCGCCGCCCAGACCACATTGCGGCGGGCTCTCCCCCTCTCGGCTGGCTGGCCGGCCGGCTGATGGGAGAGGGCAGTGGTCCTGCCGGATGGACGGCAGTTGGCTGCGTATCGGCGCACTCGATCAGCCCACGCAGCGCACGGCGGGGCGTCCGGCTGGGTGGCGCAGTCGCTGCGTCGATGCGGGCGAGCGGTGGGGAGAAGCGATTGCCAATGCTTAGTTACCTGCCGCCAAGAGAAGAGTGAACGCACGTATAACAAGTGCGGAGACGCGCAGGTCGCTGCGGAATTGCTTACGCCCCCCCCCCTCGTTTCTGTGCGCTGTATGGCATCCGCTTCAGCTTGGTATGTAGTGTGCGGTCCGGACGGTACGACGACGGCGGCGGTGCGTGTGTATCATATCACCACTGCTTGCGGTGGTGGTGTTGGCGGTACATAGCTATGGGTCACGGATGCTCGTTCGCCCCATGCCATCCTGTTCCTAGATGTCTGTCAACCGCCTGTTGTTTCATCAGCCCAACCTGGTCCGAGTGCGCATATCCGGGATACATACTCTACATACTTGCGCACAGTAGTTAGATCCGCATTTCGCACCCTCCCCTGTGGGAGAACATGCAGGGGCAGACGAGCCCCGGCGCTTCCCGTATCAGGCGGCACGGCGGTGGTACCTTCCGAGTCGATCGATCGCTACCGAGCTCGCTCGATATTGCGAGATATTGCGGTTGTGTAGAGTATCTATATCGTGTGCTCTGCGGGCTTTGTGTACGGCGGGAATACGCTGCGCGAGTTGAGCGGAGCAGGTGCCCAGGGGCGTGTGTGTGTGTTCATGGCGGAAATACATGCGGGTCTTTGATGGAGGACGCCGGGTAGATATTCGGGCGACACACTCCGGGCTCTTGTCCTGGCCGTCGGCTTGGCAGCCGGCACAGATGGAGACGGCGGTGGAGACAACTGCGATCTGCATACGACCGCGACCAATGGGGGGGCAATGGCAAGCGACGGCCTTACCTAAGGCGACGATAGATGATATCGCTTCCGCCGAAGAAAAGATGTATGCACAAACATGGGTAGCACGCATGTCGTGGTACTATCGTGGCGTGTGGATATCCCCAGTCCGTGATACTTGCTTCCTCACATCCATCCATGCCCGCACACGGATAGGTCCACGGCGAACGCACTTCTTCTTCTTCTTCTTCTTCTCCTCTGCGCGTGTTTCCAGCCCGGGGAACACGCGAGACAAGGCGTACTGGACGCAAAAGCGCAAGGGCGGGCCAGTCCCACGGTGGAGATGGTGGTGCTGGACATGGTTGGCTGTCTATGCCGGGCCCTCCTTCTTCTCTTGCACGGGCAAGCAGAAAAGATGAAGAAAAAGAAACCATGTAGCATTCCTCCTGAAATCCCGACTGCGCATGGCGGTTGCAACTCGCAAACCCCCCCACCATGCCACCCGCGGCGACCTCTCCGGGGCCCGGGGAGAAGCAGCAAGACCTGGCTGGAGTGGACGGCATACCGGTAGCGCGCACCAGAAGGGGAGTTCCCCCCACCACGGCTGGAGCAGATCGTGCGCAGCGACAGCAAAAGGGACGGGGATATAAACCGTCCCTTTCGTCCTGTCCGGAGCATGGATACCCAGACACAGATCAAGTCGAGACAAGACAAGACAAGACAAGACAAGACACTCCTTCACTCCATCACTCTTTCCCCCTGCCTCACCGAGGATGAATTCTGAACATGCCTCCACCACCGGCCTGAACGTGGGTGCGGACCCAGGCGAGTGCTACGAGATGCCGGAGTACTGCCCGTCCTCGCCGCCAGCCGAGGCCCCGGCCGCCCGGTACTCCACCGCCCCGGAGGTGACCGAGCCCGGCATGCGTCGCCGGATCGTCGGCGACATCTCCCCCTCCTCCTCCTCCTCCCCCACCCGGTCGGAGCAATCCAAGCACGTCCCGCTGGACCGACGGTTGTCGCACAGTGTACGTATTCCCCCGCCGGCTCCCATCCGAATCCCGCTGACGGTGGCGGCGGCAGTACCTGCACCCTTCGTTCGAGCTTGAGGCGCACGCGCGCACGCACCAGCACGGCGTGCGCAATTGGTTCCTTGTCGGGGTTCGGTTCCGGCTGTGGCGCTCGCCGCACTTCCACCGGAAGGCGACGGTGGCGATTCCACTTGACGTGCTGGCGCGGCATCGAGACTCGATGGGCCGCAAATACACCAGCAAGGACGACGCCGACCGGTACATGGACCCGGACACGGCAGAGCTGCGGAAACTCGTCGTCGCCGCCTCGAACGACATCTATAAGCACGACGCTCCGGGCGTCAACTCCTGGAAGCGCACGCACATCAGAAACGTCGGCCCCCTGATGCTGAGGATCGCGTACTGGCCTTGGAAGGATGTCGAGGACGACTCTGGGGCGGCGATCCACAGCGCGGACGACATCTGGCTCGTCGCCTTGAAGTGGATCCCGACTGTGATCGGATTGTTCCTCGCGCTCCCGCTCCCGCAACGCAGCGCGGCCCTGAAGGACGGATGGAACTATGCTCCCTTTCCGTACCAGTACTGGGGCTACCCCAAGGTGTTCAGGAACATCCGCGAGAACCGACAGGACTTCTCGGGCGGGAAGCAACTCACCGACATCGTGCTGAGCGCCGACGCCGTGAATCCCCACCCGACGCAGGAGAGGCTGCTGAGACCGTCGCAACTGTGCTACCTCCGCGAGGGGGGCAAGGGCATCTGCACCGCCGTCGGCTCGAGCGATCCGTTCCGGGGTGGCGCGCCGAGTACCGCCTACGTCTTCCTCGCCTTCTCAACGAAGCACTTTGACGAGCGGAACAAGAGCGACATGGAGGCGCTCCAGGACATCGGCGAGGTCGCCGCGAGACGGGCGGGCGTCAAGGCGTTCTGGTGCTCGGCCATGTGCATGCTTACCAGGGAGGTGCTGGAGCAGGACATGTACAGGATGAGCGACATCATCCGGGGAGCGGAATCCCTCGCCATCGCCCTGAAGCCGAGCCACGACCCAGAACACTGGAGGGATGCCAATTCCAGGAACCTGCTGGTCCAGTTCTCGGCGAGGATGTGGACCTTCCCCGAAGTGCTGCTGAGCCCCCAGCACAAGGACATCACCGTGTACAGCAAGAGGTCCGCCGACGTGTCCGACGAAAAGCCGGAGTCGCAGCTGCTCGATGTCGAGATCATCCCCAAGCGAGATTTCGCGCGCCGGGCATGGAGCGACGCCCCCGAGGCCCGCCAGCTGCTCGACCACTACATGGGCTCGCAGATCCTGAGCCGCCTGGAGCTGACGGTGATCGCCTTCCGCTGTCTCCACCGACGCCGGGTCAAGGAACACTTCGCGGGCGACCTGGCCTACGCCCTGATGGGCCTCCTGCGCCGCCGACCGGAAATCGACAGCAGCGATAGCGAGTTCCAAGCCACGGCGCGGCTCTCCCTGGTCAACGACACCGACAGTCTCTTCGAACGGTTGATCTGCACCCTCCCACGGGTGCAGGGTGGACACTGGCTTACCAGCGACGACGCCTGGGGCGCGGTTCCCTGGGACATCCAGCCGCGGTGCCAGATCGCGGGCATCTGCGAGAACGACACCGTGATCTTGGACGGATGTCGGGCCGCCGCGATCCAATGGGAAGGTTTCAAGCGGGTAGTGCACGCTCGCCGCATCAATTCCTGGAAGCGGAAATTCGCGCGTTTCTTGTTCCGCTTGAGTCCGATCTCGATCGTGATCCTCGGCGCCATCGTCAGCTACACATCGCCAAGCCTGCAAGCTCCGACCTCCTCCCGCAATGGTAGACCTGACTATCTGTCGTACTACAGATCGGCCGCCATGCATGGCACGTCGTCGACCGCAGCCGCCTGCATCTTCCTGCTGGTGGTGAACGTGATCGTGATCCTGGCGTCGCCGTACCTGGTCAAGATCGTCTACGGCGGCAAGATTTGGCGGTGCGAGGCGCGGCTGTTCGGATTCGAGGGGTACATGGACATCCGCACGATGGAGGCGCACATCTTCGGGCACGCCTTCGGCCGCTTGCAGTGGAGCGCCGCGGGGAGCAGGTTCTCGCGCCACTCGACGAACAAGTACGGGGAGCGCGTCGGACGCGACCCCACCGACGACCCGCACATGCGCGACATCGTCGCTCAGGCGAGGAACAGTCCTTTCGGTGCGCAGAAGGTGTTTACCATCGTCGACACGCTCTCACTGGTATCCCCCCCCCTCATCCCGAAACACCCGCCTTCGAATTGGAATGCTAATAGCCAAGTGACAGACCGTGCACATGATCACCGCCGTGCGTCCACCAGTGATGGCGCTGGTCGCCGGCAGCGAGGGCGGCATGCTCCGCGCGGTGCTGTGCTCGTACGACTTCAAGACGCAGACGCTCTTCCGCGAGTCGGTCATACGCATGGAGACGCCCAGCATCGATCAAATGCATCGCATTTCGCGCGTCAGGTTCGGCTTCGACCGGCCGGCCCCGGGCTCGGCCGGGGTTCCCATGCCCGCGCGGGCGACAGCGGAGAAGACGGCCGATGACTTTGTGTAGGGTACATATGTGGGCTCTAAAGCTGGGATGTAGCGTAATCGGGGGGGTTGGGTCATGGCGTTAGGTTCTGGGGCTTTTTTTTTTGACGATGTTTTTGGGAAAGGATGCGGGGGAGTCAGCGACTAGCGCACTCTGGGCGCCAAGCATGGCAGTAGTATATGTAGCGGCGAGCGAGCAGCTTGAGACTCCATAGACAATACAACACTCTTTTATCTATCTAATTCAGTACTACCAGCACCACAGAGTTACCTACATACCTACTTAGAGAGTGTCAGTTAGTCGAGCATTCTTTTTTTCCGGGCGCCAAGATTCCACTATCTGGCGCACTTCGTTGTACTCGAGGATACATGTGCGCGGTGAGCCCAAGCATCTTCGTCGCCCGACAGCTTTCATCTGATTGACTCAAGTGGGGCCGGAGAGTAGTAGTCCCGAAGCTCAGTAGAATCCAGCTATGTATGGTGTGCTCAGCAGGCAAGACATGCGAGCGGAGCGCCGCCCAGCCTCCCCCATATCTAGGTAGCTACATACTTACATACATACATACATACCACACACAGTCTGTTCAAACTCCACCGTTGCAGCAGGCCAGAAAATCTTTCCGAATTTGATAAGAGCTGAAGGGGCCGTGGCCGGGAACTTGCAGGATCGAGGGGGAGAGAGCTCGGGCCACGCGCGGAGGAGGAGAGAGCCTGGACGACGATGTCGACAGCCGTGAGGAGTAACTAAGTACATACCTACTTACCTTCTACTACATAGTTATCCGATAATAATAACTAGAAGCCGGAATCGTGGAGGATTGGGCCGGGTCCCGGATAGGGTACCTAGACACTTTCACGAGGAGTCTGGGGGTTGCCCAGATCTGACACAAGTAATTTGCCTTTACATAGCCGGGGTAATTATTACTATAGATAAGTAGCTACCTACTTAGATATCTAGATAGATATCTACGTGAATAATGCCCCCATATGTATAACCTCCGCTCCTAAGGAAGTGAGCGCGATTCACCGAAATCAACAAAGGCGCTACACTCCACAACAGCACAATCATTCGGCTATCCTCTCAACAAAAAAAAAAAAAAACTGATACTCCCGCCGCGATCCTAGCCGGAGGTCGTCAGGATATAGTCATGTATTCGATCCAAAACTACATACATCTTATTTACATGTAAGTACTATCCAACATTTATTAGCACCGGCAATCCTCCACCGTGAAAAAAAAGTAAGCATTAAATGCAAAGCAGAAGATAAAGTAGCACATGGCAGGATAGGTACATTTTATGTACTCGTCGTCCCGAGAAAAAAAAAAAAAGGACGACTCGCTACCAAAACCTAGCATAGCCAAACCACCTGATACCGACAACCGTCGAGGCCGCCCAACTAGCCTCAAAGAGACACCACATGGCCGCCCACTCGCCGGCGACCAAAGCCCTCACGACCAGCGCCTGGCCGGGACCAAAGAGCTGCAGCGGCGGGTACACGGGGCCGTGGAGACCCCTAGCGGCCAGCACGCCGCGGGCGAGGGTGCGCAGCGTTGCCGATTCAGTCGCGAGCATTATCACCGTGGTGATGCATTCGGTGACGTGCAGGGCGGCGACGGCGACTGGGTGTCCGGAGAGCGACGTGGTGCGGTACTGCGTGCGATTCGTGTTGGCGCCGCCGCCGCCGGTCTGGAAGTCTTGTCGGTGGCGCGCGGCGGCCGCGACCGCTTCGTCTGCTGCTTCCTGCTGCCGGCGCCGCGCGAGGGATGAGGCGCGGCGCAGCGGACCTGGATGCAGAGATGGAGACGGCGGCCGAGAAGCTTCGCTGTCGGTTTCGTCGAGTTCGAGCGGATCGATCATCACCTCCGGGGCAGGAGGGATGATGGCGCCCGTAACCGGGTCCAAGGGGATGGTGGCCGTGTGCGACGAGTTGGTCGTGTCCTCGATCGTGAGTGCTGAAGGTCCTACGGTGGGGGCGAAGTTCGTCTCGAGTTCCAGATCGATTCGCTCACTATAGCTGATGCCCTGCAACGCGGCCGGCTTCTTGCCATTGTTCGGATTCGGCAGGATCGCGATCAGGTGGCGGTAGAAGTAGGTTTGCAGCTCCAGCGAAACCAGATGCGTCACGAACGACTGGACGAAGTAGGAAGTGGCTGCCTGGTACAGGAGGGATTTCCCGGTTGCCAACGAGAACAGCGGGCCGACGAGCACGGGCGCAGAAATCGGCGAGGCCGCCGAGAAAGCCACGAACGAGGCGAGCGATGGGAAGAGCGGTCTCGAGCCAGCGAGATGCAGGACCTGGAGATTCGAGTGATACCAGATCGGGTAGACGAGGGACCAAGTCGTGAAGTCTATGCTGTGGGGCCGCGGCCAGTCAGCAAAAAGACCAACCGATCACACACCGTCAAGATAGACGCACAACTTGTCGATCACATGCAACACACCACAGTGTCGCGGGTGGTCGGTAACCGGATGGCGAAAGAACGATCTCTCCTCCAGCCAGACTCTGAGCACTGTGCGCAGCCAATCCCGACCGAGGTTCGACACCTGGAACAAGAGATGCGCCGGCATTCCCGAGAACATGTCTTCCCAAGTGCTCCTCGTCCACGCCAGCCGCAGCACATCACGGTACCGCATGCCTTCATATACTCTATAAGTCTGCCACTCATCAGCTCACTCGCCAGCCCTGCCTGCTGTCTATCCGGGAATGACAAACCTGCAGTCTATTCCTGATCCCAATCAACGGCCAGATAACTAGATACGTAACTGTAAGGTCCAACGCATCGATGTACAACCCGGCCTCGTCCTCGGCCTTCTGGCTCTCGGCCTCTCCGTGGTGGGACTTGTTTTCGTGCAGACACACGCCGACAGTAGCGAGAACATCGTTTTGGGCTTTAATCAGCTCGCGCTGTCGCTCGTTCGCTCGTTCGGATGGAAGCCTCTCGTCGTTGGGGGAGGGGGCCGACGCGGGCTGCGACGGCTGGAAGGATTGCCGGCCCAGCGCTTGGATGTAGTTGCCGCTTCGCATCGTGGCGGCTAGTTGCAGTCGACCCAGAATTTTGCGGTCGAGATGGAACGGAACCGGTGCGTTTCTCGGGTCGGTGCAGTTAGTTCGTATCGCGGGGTATCAGGGTGCGATGTAGTGTACTCTCTTTCAGGATCCTGGTCGAACTCGATGGATACCTATTACCGAACCCTTTCCACCCAATTATAGAATACACTGCTGCTCGCCACTGAGATATTGAACGAAACAAAACGGAGGCCTGAAAAATACTACCAATGCTCGTATGTCCAACAATCTGATAGTCCAAGAAAAAAGCCCAAATAAAAAGCAAGCGAAAAAAAAGCCCAAGTGAAACGAGCTCAAGTAAAAATAATAATCATGAAACCCAATCGGAAACAACCCAGGAAAGTCATGTCATAGATACTCCGTTCCTTTTTCCATATCTCAGTCCTCTTTTTGCTCGGGTCGTCATGCATCTAGCCTCCGAGAACCTTCACCAACCCGTCTCGTCCCTTCGTGCCCTCAGCACTGACCACCGTCAAAAGCTCCATCCTACCGACTCGAGCCACCGCCCGCTCCTCCTTCTCGGCCTTCCCCTTGCCTCCCGCCGGCAAAATATCCAGTACACCTACGGCTTCCATAGCATCCACGACACCACGGAACTCAGCACCAACAAGCGGCATAAGCCCCAGGCCGTCCTTGCACACTTTCGTGTATGCATCTCTCAGCTTCAGAAATGACCACGGCGTAGTTCCGCTTCTCGCTACCAATACGCAGAGCACCGCTTTCTGGTGAGCATTAAGCTTCGCCACACGAGCAGAGATGGAGGCTCCGAGGGTGGCCGATGACGCTTTCGCCACGTGTGCAAGCGTAACGCGGGGCGCTGTCGATACGGTCCAGTTCGTTACAATGGGGGCGGCGCGGGGTGGAGCGGCATTCAAGCTAGCTTCCCCAAGTACTGGCCGGGGCGAGGTGAGAATTCCCAAAGGCTTCTCAGCGTCCTGCATCTTCGATCGAAGCGCTTGAAGACTCTCCATCTCCACCAGCTCCAACGATCGTCGGAGGATATCGAATGCCTTCCGCAAATCACCAGATGCACTAGCCACCTTCTTGGAAAGCAGCTGGATAGCTGCCGGGTGAACGAAGGGCAGAAGGTTCGGGTCCTGTTCTTTTTCGGTTGGCGAAAGAAGGGAGCGAAGGCGAGCCGCAAGGACCTCTGAGATTTGTGGGGCCGTGTACGGCAAAAACGGCAGGAGTTCCGGCTCCAAGTTCTTCGCTTTGAGACGAGGGAGAAATCGGTCGGCCAAATCCAACGCGTTCGCAATGCCAACCAGTATCAAGCGCGAATTCTTGCGAAGAGAGAGCTCGAATAGTGCTGGGAGCAGATCGTGAGATAGAAGATGATCGATCTCATCGAGCACAAGAACGTAGATCTGTGTCTTCTTTGTAGTGACGAAACGAGACTCCAAGTCCGAGAACTCTGCTGTCGCCGACTCTACTGAAAAAGAATCCAGGATCGAAGCATTAATCGAGCCAGGTGTGCGCAGTGACATGCAATTTATCCAGGCCTTCTTGATGGCCACCTTCTGATTTCCGACAAGCTCGCCCATGATTTCCGTCAGGAGCGCGGACTTTCCGCAGCCAGGGGGCCCACTGATATAGAGGCATCCACCACTCTTTGAAGTGATCCGAGGCTCGAAGAACGACTGCAGAGCAGATCTCTCCTTATCGCGGCCGATCAGTTTGCCGCCTTGGCCACTTCGCGAGAAAAGCGATTTCGCGGTCGTGATTACAGTAGTAGGAGTCGCCGCATGTGTGGGTGTCGCGAGCAACTTTGACCGGGGGGTCATAGGCTTGCTAACGACACATACTCGGTGGCGAGGGGTAGTTGGGTTTTTGACGTTTGCATCTCGGCGGCGTGGTGTCTTGGGCGGTGACGATTTGGCGACTGCACACGTGTTAAATTCTGCAGTTCCTTCAACGTGCTGCGGGGAACACATACCATCAATAGGTCTACTCGCTTTTAATACAGCGTTCACTTTCGTCGGGGACAAAGGGGCACGAGTAGCCGAAGGAGGCGCAGTCCGTCGCGTCCTCTTGGGTGTGCGAGGTTCACACCCGACATCTGGCGCTGGTAGAGGGTCTGCGTGGACGACGATAGTGTCGCTGGTATTCTCCTCCTCGTCTATAGTCGAAATCCGACGTTTCGAGCGTGTCGAGCGTGACGGTGACGAGACTGCAAAAAAATAAAATTGATTTTCCGTCAGAATGCAATAGTGATAGGAGGGGGGGGGAAGACTCACCAACGACATCGAATGCCCTCGAGCGTTTACCGAGAACCACAGCCATTGCAAATTGTTGGCGAAGAGAGAGGGATCGACGGCGTAGTTGGTGGTGGGGATGATAAGAAATATGAAGTCAAAGAGTGTGTGTGTATGGGGGGTGTGGGTTGGGTTTGTGAATGGTAGGGCTGTGCAGTTGGTAGATAGTAAGGAGTATGTAAGACAGGATCTCTGCAAAAAAAAGGTTAAAGATGGCTGGGGCGGAATAGGGCAACACGCGTAAAGCAGCAGTGTGCGCGTGCAACCGGGGTTACCAACGCGTAAATATTTACTCTTGCAAACACGCGAAATACACACGTCGATGCTGCCGAATGCTCCACGATGAGCATGCGAGTGTTTCTCTTGCACCGAAGAACGGATCGCGCTGCCTTTCTCTTCTGACAATTCCAGCCAACGAGCAAGAGCTGTTAGTTATCTAGGTAACTATGCATATGTAGAAGAAGGAAATCAGCGCCATCCCTTCCTCGCCGACAGCACGGTGTGATAGTAGCTCGACACTTACATGCAACCAGATTGCAGAAATTTCTTTAGACAACGATTCCACGACATTACCTAAGTATGTACTCGATATCCAATGGGGTTCTTGCATTGGTTGGTACGAGCGATAATCTGTGCTCGTTAAATGGAGGACAAACTAAAAACATCCAACACCACGGTGGGGGCTTGAAGCCACCGGAATTGAAAGCGAGAACCCACAGCCCCTCCCTGTCTGCTCCCTCTCACTGGTTGTTCCCTTCACGTGCGGGTTTTTGTATACGACCCACGATAGTCGTAGGTTCTGTCGATCACCGAGCACATTGCGCATTATCTATCAGATCCCCATCATCGGCACAGGAGACGGGGCAGATGCTGCCGAGATCGAACGGGCTGACGGATTCGGTGGTGATTCTCAAATGATTGGTCTTTCCCACGTGAGACATAATAGTACTCCGGGCCTACGTACACCTACTGGAGCTCACTTTGCCGAAGCAGATAGTGCTGATGGTCCCCCGCTCGCCGCCATATACATTTTTCGTCACGCCTACTGCTGCCAGATAGTTACTCGGGGGTTGTCACAAGTTTGGGGTAGATCATTCATAGGTACATCGTCATTATCATCATTAATTAGCACCCGCACAAAACAATCATATGAGCCCAACGAGTTAACACCGTAAGCAGTAAGATGCAGGTACAAGCGCCGAAAGAACACCAACAAGAAACCAGACGAGCCCAACAAGAAACCATTGCAAGCAGTAATATGCAGACACCAAATGGTGAAGAGTAATCAAGAAAGTAGGCGATCCCAGCAAAAAGGCATTGCAAGTAATACGATGCAGGTACCAGATGGTAAAGGAAGATTAGCACGAACCATCAGGAATTGAATCCTAGTTATCGAAGTGCTCGAAGGAAAAGAAAATCTCTCAAAGTCGGAGGGGTCGCGATTCCGTCAGGTCTACCACGGACCACGGACCATGGATCTGTTCTCCATGCTCTCGCTCCCGTTACGGGCGTAACGACGGTTGTGAGGCTGGCGGTGCTGGTGGTCATCTTCCTCGCAATCGTCAGAAGGTTGATCCTTTCTCTTCCTACAGGCCGCCTCCGCGATGCGCTTGCGGTCGAGAGGACCTTGATCCTCGGTCCTCTTGTTGTCGTAGGTGTTAGAGCACCAACGAGCCCCACCACCGCTGCCACCACCACCACCACCACCAACACCACCGCCACCACCGCCACCGCCACCATCATCACCACCACCTCGTCCTCCTTTGTGAACTTGGCCTCCATCACGGCCTTTCGAAGGGCGATTTCTGTATCTCTGGGAAGGAAGAGTCGTCGGAGGGGGAGCGGAGCTCGCGTGGACCACGTGCTCGGCGAATTGGTGGGCGAGCCTGGCTCCTGAGCCAACTTCTTGGAAAGAATTTCCCATGACATGGCAGGCTATCTTGAGTTCCCCTCCCTTCTTAAACGAAGACTGGAGGACCCAGTCCTGCAGCCTCTGGGAGTCGACGTAGTTGGCGTTCTGCTCAGGGCCAGCGACAAGAAACCGGCACTCGGGCAGCCTCAGGTAAATATCAAGCCCGTCGTCTTCACGTACGATGCGACACAGGTTGGCTGGACAGGCTATCTTGTATTTCGCTGAATCTCGGGGCAGCGGGAAGCACACCGACAAGGACTGGGGACTGCGAGAGACATTGTCATCAGTATTTATCCTAGAGAAAGCGAAATCCACGTATGATGACGTTGGCAAGGGTGGAGAAGAAGTGTGTGGCTTACTGAGTGTAGTAGGCCAATCTCAAGGAATTCTTGCTGGTAGACGGGAATATATCCTCGCCAAAGATACTGCAGCTGAGCAGAGGAACGGTACGGCAGACTCTGTCGGAGTTTATAGCAGTGGCCGGGTTGAACGCATCTATAAAGTGGTCAGCAGGGAGCAGTACAGGCGGACGAGGAAAAGAGAGAGGCAGATGCGTGGGGGATTCCGTTGATGCGTACCCTTTGCTCCCCCAAGAGCGGCAGGAGCCTCGCCAAAGAAAGCGTACTTGCAAACCATGTTGCTGGTTTCCTACGGTTGTTAATGTTTCGTAGTTGAGCGAGTGGTAGAGTGGACCTACTTGTTGCTGTTGTTAATGCTGCTTCTGAGCTGTTGGCCACCTGTTGTGGCGAGGTGTTGCGGAAGTTTGATTTGGTCCAATACGTGTGGAAGCGGTAGAAAGGATGAGGTAGGATGGAAGTAGTAGGAAGGAGGGGGAGACTGAGACTAAAGCAGATTGACCCATTCTCTCTCTCTCTCTCCCTCTCTCCCCTTTCCCCTCTCCTCGCAGGTAGGGCAGAGTCCAAGGTTGCTCATATGGTTGAGTTTTTTTCGCCCAAGAAACTCAAGCGAGTGATCCAGGACATTGCCAAGCCTCCTATGGCAAACCAAGCGATCCCGTGTGCAACGTTTGCCTTTTCTCAAAATACACCGATTTCTTCTCCTCTCGGTCGTGTGTTGTCTGAGGGTGGGAACTGGAGAAGTCATTCCTTAATAATGACTCGCAAGATTGATGGCAATTTTCTCTGATTGGTCGCGTAGTGGACTGGCAGAAGCTCCTTTTGGCGCAGAATATCAAATGAGCTGTTGGAGCAGTTGATTCAAGTACTTATGTACGAGCGTGAGAAGGGGTGATGTTGGAAGCGGATCCAGATAAGATATCTATGTAAGCATCCACCTCGGCAGGGTGCTGCCGGATGATCTCCCATCCGAGAGACGGAAGGCTGGGGATGGCCAAAGGAAGATCAGGCAATAGCTGACCGCGCCACTTGCGCAAAACATCACCCAGCATCAGACCACACGTGCGGGGATGTCAGCCCACAACACCACTCGATGGGGCGGCGAGAGCTTCACGATTGGGGCATACTCGGAGCGCGAGCTTCCGTTTCGTCCGCGGTGTCGGTTCGGGCGCTCCATCTGTCGACTCCGGCGAGCAAACACCATCCAGTCGCTTTCGTTTTCCCATGCATCCGCGAGATTGTGGTGATGGGGGTATAAAGACGACGCCTCCCCCGTTGTTGGTCTGAAGCTGTTTCGTGCCATCGCCATCACGATCACTGCAAAAAGAAAAACCGTTCCGACCTCGTAGATACCCCCCCTCCCATTCTCGCCGAAATCGACAACTGTAGCCGTTGCACTGTTGGGAATTCGACAGCTCGGACAAACATGGAGCACATCGACAGGAAAGAGTTGTATACCAGCCTATCCGCGAGAATCCAGTATATCCATTCGTTCCTCGAATTCAGTGCCGGTTTGCAGTCCTGGCATTCATCACGGTTATGAAACGAACAGTTGCTGATTGGTGATGTCCTGGCTGTAGACGACGTCCAGGCATTGACTATCGGCTCGAAATACATCAAATCGCTCATCCCGGCGGTTGTCAACATCGTCTACAAGAAACTGCTGCAATACGACATCACGGCGCGCGCCTTCACCACCAGATCGACATCATACGAAGGCCCCGTCGACGAGATCCCAGATGAAAACTCTCCAATCATCAAGTACCGCAAGATGTTCCTGCGGGGCTACCTCCAGAAACTATGTTCGGACCCTTCCAAGATGGAGTTCTGGGAATACCTCGACAAAGTGGGAATGATGGTAAATGCCTTCTCGTCTCTGGTTTCTCTTCCTCCGGCTTACGGGTAATTCTTGCAGCACGTCGGAATGGGTCGTAAACACCCTCTCCACATCGAATACATCCACATCGGCGTCTGCCTCGGTTTCATCCAAGACGTCGTGTTCGAAGCGATTCTATCGCACCCGCGGCTCAAGCTGGAGCAGAAGACGACGATCATCAAAGCGCTTGGCAAAGTGCTCTGGATCCAAAACGATCTCTTCGCGAAGTGGTACGTTCGCGACGGCGAGGAGTTTGCGGCGGACATGGAGGATCCCGAGATCGAGCAGGAGGGATTCCTGCACGGGAACAGGATCATTGACCCCGAGAGACTGGGCGGCGAGGAGGATGCCACGACTGGGGGTTGTCCGTTCAAGGGGACGGTGACGAAGGAGGCTACGCCTGGGAACGCGGCGCCGAAGCCCCCCAAGGTCACGCCGCACGTCACGCCACATCTAGCGAGTGGGATTCCCCGGGCCGCGCCGGCGGAGAAAAAGCCTGCCAGTCCTCCGGCGGTCTGAAGCGGGTGCGGTTGGGCTTGGTCTGAGTCTGGGGCTGTGGCGTTCTGTATTCGTTATTGCCTAGATTTCGTTAATCTACACACGTATCTGCCTCGAGCTTGCTTGGCTCTGGTGACCGCCGCTGCGTGCTGCCTGCGAGGAGGCTACTGAGACCGCATTGTGGAGGGGGCGATAATGGTGAAGATGCTCCATGTGGATCCCCACAACAGGAAAGAACCCGCGCCCCCATCGCCGCCACCCCAACGAGCCGGCCTCCCTTTGTGGGCCCAAGCACAGCCACCGCTACTGGACAGAGTTTGCCGTTGCGGCGATGACTGCGATAGCGACTATCCGATTTGTAGATCGTGCAAACGCACACTGCAGGCTCCGCATTCGCGTAGGTACGTATATGGTTCATTGATCGCATGCGTAGGTAAGCAAGTGCGCAATCCCAGCGGGCGGGGTGTGATCATCGTGAATCCGGCATGGGTCATCACTCTCGAGTTCCGGCTTCTCCGGGATTGTTCCAAGTTGCGAATTACTACATAGCCTGCAGTTCCGGGCTCCCCGAGCACACCATCGACCCCACAGGCCCGTGTAGTTCCTCCAAGCGCGAGCAGTCTGCAGACTGCGGGAGATTCGCTCCCGAGTACATGCCATCCGGGCCAGGAGGCCGAGCGATGCGGCAATGGCGGCTAGGCTAACTGGGCCGTAAGCTTGCCGACCACTAGGCACAAGCACGAGCACGAGCACGAGCTCTAATCTGCGTATGCGTGTCCCAACCCGTGCGGCGGACGGGAGAACTCGCGAACCGACCAGCCACGGACTAGGTAGATAGATGTACGGCGCGCGCCCACACGGAGAGCAGTCAGCGGGATGAGCCTCAGCCGCATCCATCTCATCCGTCGCGCCCGGAGGAGCAGAGCGGATGGCTGGGTTCCGGTGCAGACGAACTCCACGCTCCGTGGAGAGGAAGAAGGAAGAAAGAAAAAAAAATCTGGGCTCATACATACGAGAACAGGGGGGACGTGGGATGATGTCACGTTGCTTCGCTGGCATCGGAAATTGCCCCATCTCACTATTGAGGGCTATGGTCTAGGGGGCAGGCGATTAGGGAGAGGACCGGTCACAGAGAAAAGAGGGTGTGCGGAAAGAAAATAGTTGTGACCCTGGTACTAGTGTGTCGTGTACAGGATGATGTCAGGGTGA
>Ga0307516_10001206_pt1 | contig 36079 bp, 36 predicted proteins | sample 19_EM_MG_FD_203310 | JGI IMG/M metagenome (GOLD analysis project Ga0307516, IMG submission 203310) | Populus trichocarpa ectomycorrhiza microbial communities from riparian zone in the Pacific Northwest, United States - 19_EM | ecosystem: Host-associated > Plants > Roots > Unclassified | place... | reverse complement strand
CAAAGTAGCCTCCCAAACCGCCTGCACCGATCACCGCTATGCGCATATAGTCGGTCCCTGGCTTACTCAAGATGGGGAAATGGTTGAACCGCTGACGGGATCGAGACGCTGTTCTTGCGTTCTTGCGTCGATCCAGTCCCTTTTTATGCAAAGACTCCAATTCTTATTCGTAAGAGCACAATCTCAATCCGAAAAACGAATAGTTTAGATTGCACCTATCTCGGCTATAGATTGCGAGCAGACCAGAGGGTAGCGCCCATAAGACAAAGCTGCTTGCGAACTGACATCCCCTGCGTGTCAGCGCGCTGAGACGAACCGACCTATCCAGGCAAAGCCGACGGTTGGAGACGTTCGACCAGACGCAGGCGTGGTTCCCCGCCATTGCGCGTTGATCCAACCCTTCCAAACATACAGCATTGATTCCTCACTCAATCGCACAACGGAACACTGTGCGCCGAACAATGAGTATTCAGGTTCGCGTGAAGGAGACATAAACTAACCTACTTGATGCGACTCGCGCTGGCGATCGGCGGAGGATTGCGGAGAGGAACTGGCTAATCGCCAGCGTGCTTATCGCTGAGATCATACTCGACGCAAAGCTGATCTAGGCGGCTCATCGGCATATTCTTTGACCTGCGAATACGGTGCAAGCCGATCGTGCCTTGGACCCGAGTGCCACCGCCAAATGCCTGGAGTTTTGAAAATGACGACCTTGTTCGATTATACGCCGCCGAAAGTTTGGAGTTGGGACAAGCCGAACGGCGGGCGGTTCGCGAACGTCAACCGACCGATCGCCGGCCCGACGCACGACAAGGAGCTCCCGGTCGGTCGCCATCCCCTCCAACTCTATTCCCAGGGGACGCCGAACGGCGTGAAGGTGGCCGTGATGCTTGAGGAGCTGTTGGCGCTCGGCCATAGTGGCGCAGAATACGACGCCTGGTTGATCAGGATCGACCGCGGCGATCAGTTCGGCAGCGGCTTTGTTGCGCTGAGCCCCAACTCCAAGATCCCGGTCCTCGTGGACCAAAACGGGCCGATGCCGATTCGGGTCTTCGAGTCCGGTGCTATCTTGATATACCTAGCCGAGAAGTTCGGCGCCTTCCTGCCGACCGGACGCGGTGCACGCGCCGAATGCCTGTCGTGGCTGTTCTGGCAGGCGGGAAGCGCGCCATATTTGGGCGGAGGCTTCGGCCACTTTTACGCGTACGCGCCGACCAAGATAGAATATGCCATAGATCGGTTCGCCATGGAGACGAAACGCCAACTCGACGTGCTCGACCGGCGCCTCGAAACGAACAACTTCATCGCTGGCAGCGACTACACGATCGCCGATATCGCCGCATGGCCATGGTATGCTGGTCTGACAAGGGGCTGGCTCTACGAAGCGGCTGAGTTCCTTCAGGTACAAGAGTACAAGAACGTTGCGCGTTGGGTCGATGCGATCGCCGAGCGGCCGGCCGTCCGACGCGGGCGAATGGTCAACCGCGTCACTGGCGAAGCCTCAAGTCAACTGCATGAGCGGCATGACGCCAGTGATTTTGAGACGAAAACGCTAGACAAACTGGTGACTGTTAGGTAGCAACTCGCCGAGTGGGCGCATGTCAGCGGCGCGCTCACCGATCGTGTACTGGCATGTCGCGGCCACCAGTCAATCGTAGCCACAGACCGGCTCTAAACGCCGGGCCGCGGCGAAGATCAACCATCTTGGCGAGCTAGGCGCCGAGCGCGAGCTTAGGTACGTCGCAGGTCTCTTGCGCGTTCGGCGTCAGCGCGCATTCCAGCGGGCGATGGCATCATCGTCGCGGTGATGGGTATCTACCCATGACGTCTGTTGTGGGCGTTGCTCGGACTTCCAGAATGGTGCGTTGACCTTCAAATAATCCATCAGGAACTCGGCGCCCTGAAAGGCAGCCTGCCGGTGCGCGGAAGTCGTCAGCACCAGTACAATATTGTCTCCCGGCGCCAAGCGGCCGTAGCGATGGATGACGGTGACGCCAGTGAGGGGCCAGCGCGCGATCGCCTGGTCGACATGCCGCCTGATCTCGGCATCCGCCATGCCGGGGTAGTGTTCTAGCGTCAGCGCGATAATGGCGCCGCCCCGGCAGATACCGCTGAAGCTGACAACGGCACCGATATCGATTCGACCGTGCGTGAGTGCGCGGATTTCGTGGGAGACGTCGAAATCGTCTTGCTGAAGGCGAATGGTGATGGGAATGGTCACGGGCATTGTATACATCAACCGCCGGTCATGGGTGGAAAGAACGCAATCTCGCCAGCTCCAACGATGGACGCGTCGAGTTTCACATGGATACGATCGATCGCGGCTCGTACCACCGGTTTCTCGAAAGCGTGAGCATATTCCTCGCCACGCCCGACCAACCATTGTATCAGGTCGTTAATGGTCCGCACCGACGGCGGCGGATCGATGGTCTCTTCCGCCTTACCCACGCGCTCACGCACCCAAGCAAAATAGATAACCTTCATGGATCCTCGCGAACTAGTTGAGAGGCTCGGCCATCACCACATGCAGTTCTCATGGTTGGCACAAAAATGAGATGAGCACAGAATCGCGGCGAGGCACGGAAATCCTACTCAGTTCGCTATCGTTGGTCCTCATCGAGCCTATCGCGGTCAGACTGAGCCCCATCTTAGCGACCCGTCCCGAGATCTCTTGATTAGCTACCACATGGGCTCTTGCTTACTTTGGATACCAGCGTCGTGAAGAACTCCTCGGCCATGCTCTTCACCACACCTGTGATCAGACGAGACCCAAGCTGCGCCAACTCTCCGCCTATCTGGGCCTCTATTTCGTACGTTAGCACGGTGCTATCCCCTGCTCCTTGGAGATGGACACGAGCACTACCCTTGGCAAAGCCCGCGACACCCCCTGAACCTTCTCCCTGCATTCGATAGCTGTTATTGGGATCGATCTCGCTCAACTCAACTTTTCCGTTGAAGCGCGCTTTCAATGGACCTATCTTGACGACAATGGTCGCAGCAAACTCAGTTTCGGAAAGCATCGAGAGAGTAGTTTCATAGCCCGGGATACACTCTATAAGAATGTTTAAGTCATTGAGTGCGGCCCACACAGCGCTTTGCTTCGCCGGAATCGTATAGCTTCCCGCAAGATCCATTGCGTTTCTATTCCATGCTGGTCCGACGACTATCAGCAGCAGCTCTTTCGCTGCACTATAGGACACCAACACGATGTTAAGAGTACCGGTTAGCTAGTTTCTCATGGTGCCGTATCTGTCGATGCCGCTTAGAAAGACTCCACGATGTTGGCGCACTCGACGGCGGGCGCCATTTGGAAGCCTTACACGATGGGCACGTTCGTGAGTGGCGGATCCGGTGTTTACAGCGACGAACCTCATCCCGGACTTCTACCGCTAAAATCCAGGAGCGCCGCGGTCGCGCCGGACACCCCTGCTCCGGCGGCGCTAGTGACGCTTCAACAACCCCAGGCCAGGCGTCATGTTGGCCCCTCAAACGTCTGCGGACCTGCATCTTCACCTGCAGGCCCGCGCAGGCTCACAATTTCAAATACCTAAGCCGTCACTAACGCTACCGGTTTGGGCTCATGCATGCTCCGCGCAGCATTCATGCCTACAATCCGTTCTACCTGAACGAGATTGTCCGAGAACGTGGGACAGTTTCCCATCCCACCGAACCGAGCTGCTGACACGCTATTGACGGTGCCCTCCTCGTTATGCGTCCGCCAATATCCGACGGTCGTGACAATGAGGCCGGCCTGCACGTCGTCGGTTATCTGGGCGACGCCTTGGAAGCCTCCGGTCCGATTGAACACTTTCACCTCATCACCATGTTCGATCATACGCTCAGCCGCGTCTTGCGGGCTAAGAAGAACAAACTGGTTGCCCTGCAGCCTCTGTTTCTTCGGCTCGTTGGCATAGTTCGTGTTCAAGAACGCGTGGCTCTTCGGAGCTACGATGCTCAAAGGATAGAGCTTGGCGAGCTCGGGCTCGTCAGCCGCACTCTCGTATGGCCTGGTGTAACCGGGAAGCGGTTCTATAGGCTCGCCACTCTGCATCTCGTTGTACAATTGACGGAATGGCGGCGCCACGAAATTTGTCGCGTTGTTGAGCAGGATTTCACACTTGCCGGACGGCGTCTTGAAGTTCCCCTCTGCGTGGGGCGTCCGCGTATCTGCCGCGCCCAGCTTCAGTTTCGCGTAGCCTTGCGCCCGAAGCAGGTCCATATCGATGCCCTGCACCTGTGGTGCGGTCCAGTCTATCGTGCTCTCAGCCAACTCCTTGTCCGATTTGATGAACTCGGGATCGGTAAAGCCCATTGTTTTCGCAAGCCTGCGGAAAATCTCCGCGTTCGAACAAGCTTCACCGGGCGGCTCAATCGCTTTTTGATTGAGCGTAAGGTAGAAATGCCCCCAGGAGAACATCATGTCATCGTGTTCAGCCGCCATCGTTGCCGGCAAGATTATATCGGCATAAGCCGCAGTATCGCTGATGAAGTGATCTGCGACGACGGTGAATAGATCTTCCCGTTGAAGCCCCCTGACGATCTTGTCGACATCCATCGCCTGGGTCACTGGATTTGTATTGTAGACCATTATTGATTTGATCGGCGGATCGAGCTTCGTCTCGCCCAATAGCGCCTCTCCCAACTTGAGGAGATTTACAACACGAGTGCCGGGCTTAATCCAATCCGGTCGGCAGATCGCCCCGAAGTTCACGGGGAACTCCCACAGCGGCGCTTGATAAATGCCGCCAGCCACATCTTTCCAAGCGCCAGTCAAGGCAGGAAGCGCAATAACGGCGCGGATGGCTTGAGCTCCGCCTGCAGTACGCTCAAGCGCTACGCCGATGCGAATTGAGGCGTTTCGCGACCGACCGTATTCACGCGCCAGCTTTCGTATGTCGTCCGCACGGACACCTGTGATCTTCTCAGCCCATTCCGGTGTACAAGCGGCTGCGTGCTCCTTGAGCTCCGGAAACCCTAACACGTACTTGTCGACATAGTCGCGATCGACGAGGTTTTCGGCGATCAGAGTCTGGATCATGGCCATCGCAAGAGCGCCATCGGTTCCCGGCTTTGGGGCGATGTGCCAGTCTGCCTGCTTGGCGGTGCGCGACCTGTACGGGTCGATCACAACGACTTTTGCGCCCTTTTGGCGCGCCTCCGTGACGAACGGCCAGTGATGCAGGTTGGTGCTGAGCGAGTTGCAACCCCAGATAATGATATATTTCGAGTAGGCGAAGCTTTCCGGGTCCAGCGCGTTGGTGGGTCCGACGGTGAGGAGCCATGCCGTCGAAGAGCCTGAGGCGCAATAGGTCTTCTCACAAACAGTGGCACCGAGTTTGTTGAAGAATGCGTCGCCGACCGTAAGGCCCTGTACGAGACCTTCATTGCCGAGATAACTGACTGGCAAAATGGCTTCCGCGCCATCTCCCGCAATTATTTTCGTCCAGCGCTGTTTGATTTCCGCCAGCGCCTGGTCCCAGCTGATCCGCACGAAGGCCCGACTGCCTTTTGGCCCATTGCGTTTCAACGGGTACAAAACGCGATCTGCGTTGTAATGGCGATCCGAGTAATCATTGAGTTTCACGCATAACCCACCACGCGTGACCGGATGCTTGGGGTTTCCACGGACGTTGACCAACTTGTCGCCTTCCACGGTATAGAGCATTGCGCAGGTGTCGGGACAATCGTGGGGGCAACCGCCAAAAAATTCCCTGGTATTCGCCTTCGTCGTTGAAGTGCTGGCAGACATCGACATATTCCTTCTACCGTCCGGTCAGGGGAAATCAGCGCTTGGGACTTGCGGTCGCCAAGAGCAGCCTTTTCGCAGTTAAATCCAACGACTCATTCGGATTGAGTACCGGTTGCCGCGAATCTCTTGGTGCCAGCTTGGCTTTGGAGTCCGGCCGGACTCAGGCCTTTCATTTGTACCGGTACTTCACCGACCGGGCCTTCGGGTCGAATTATCAACGAATCCTTGGTCGTGCGCTTTGCATGTCGACAAAAAACATGGCGGCAACATCATTATGAGATCGCATGCCCCACTCCTCGTAGACACATTCGGGCGCCGAATTGAATATTTGCGGCTTTCGGTCACGGACCGATGCGACTTGCGTTGTACCTACTGCATTCCAAAGGGATTTCGCGGCTTTCAAGAACCGGCCTCCTGGTTGCGGTTCGAGGAAATCGAGCGCCTGATCTCCATTATGGCTCCTCGTGGTCTGAAGCGTATCCGTCTAACTGGCGGCGAGCCACTCGTACGACGAGACTTGCCCAATCTTGCGGCGCGCCTTGCAGCAATACCGGGCATCGACGACTTATCCTTGAGCACCAATGCGACCCGATTGCATGCACTCGCGGGACCGTTGAAAGAATCCGGCGTGCGGCGCGTCAACGTCAGTCTGGACTCCCTTCGTGCCGATCGTGTCGCCGCGATCTGCGGCCGGGATGTTCTCGACAAAATCCTGGCCGGGCTTGCGGCCGCCAAGGATGCCGGTTTCACGCCGATAAAGATCAATATGGTCGCGATGCGTGGAGTGAATGACGACGAAATCGATGACATGGTTGATTTTTGTACAGAGCAAGGATTTGTTCTTCGTCTGATCGAAGCGATGCCGATGGGGATAACAGGCCGAAATACCCAATACCTTGACCTCCAACCGGTCCGGAGGCGCTTGCAGCACGAACGCGGCCTCGTCGCGGGCGACGTGCCCGGTGGGGGACCAGCGCGATATCTGAGAACTCCGGACGGCCGGCTTACCATCGGTTTTATCACTCCGCTTTCCGAACATTTTTGTGCCACTTGCAATCGGGTGCGGCTCGCAGCCGACGGGACAATGTATCTTTGTCTCGGTCAGCGGGAACGGCTGGCATTCGGTCCACTATTGCGTCGCGGCGCCAGCGACGAAGAGATAGTGGAGGCGCTTCGTTCAGCGATGAGCCTAAAGCCAGAGCGCCACGAGTTCAACGAAAAGCCGGAAAAACTTTCGCGGATCATGGCCGTGACAGGCGGCTAAGCGATCACACCCCTGAAGTGCGAATGAGGAACGACAATGCCCCATGTGGTTACCGGGAACTGTAGCGATTGTAGATTCACGGATTGCGTTCTCGTTTGTCCGGTGGCGTGTTTCCACGGTGACGATCAACGCATGTACATTGATCCGATAGCATGCGTCGACTGCGCTGCATGCGTTCCAGCCTGCCCTGTTCACGCTATCAGCGAAAGCGCGGATCTTTCGGAAGATCAAGTAATGTGGGTCGAGATTAACGCAGAAAGATCAAACTGCACACCCGTGATCCGGAGTAAGCAAATACCCTTGCCAGGTGCCGAAGAACGGCGAGCCGCCTTGGGCTATAGCAATCCCTAAACGCATCAAATCGTAATGGCTTATCTGTGAGCGGAATTGGAACAACGAACAAACCCTTGCGTGTTGCGATCGTGGGAAGCGGACCCAGCGGTTTCTACGCGGCTGAAGCTTTGCTGGAATCGGAGTACACGACCGAGGTCGACATTCTCGAACGTCTCCCCGTCCCTTATGGGCTGGTACGCCATGGTGTCGCGCCTGATCACCCGCGACTGAAGGATGTCGCAGACACCTACGCGGCAATAGCTCGGCATCCTCGCTTTTCGCTCATGGGTAACGTGTCATTCGGGAAGGATTTCACCCTCCAAGAGTTGGCAGATTGCTATCACGCCGTGATCTTTGCCACCGGAGCGGCGACTGACCGGAAGCTTGGCATCCCTGGCGAGGATATTCAGGGAAGCCACGCCGCGACTTCGTTTGTCGGCTGGTACAATGGACATCCGGACTACCGTGATATCGAGTTCGACCTGTCAGGCGAATCCGCCGTCATTATCGGTCAGGGCAATGTCGCAATCGACGTGTGCCGAATTCTGGCGAAGTCGACCGATGAGTTGCGCAAGACCGATATCGCGACGCATGCGCTCGATGCCCTGGCGGAGAGCCGTATCCGCGAGATTCATCTCATTGGGCGCAGAGGGCCCGTTCAGGCGCGTTTTACCACAAAAGAGTTGCGCGAGCTCGGCCAACTGTCTGAATGCGATCCCTTTGTTGATCCGGATGATTTGCTCTTGAGCGAGACGTGCAAGTCCGAATTGAGCGACGTTCGCGAGCCGGCGCGCGCACGCAATTTTGAAATATTCCGAGGCTTCGCCTTCCGTCGGCAGGAGAAGCCGAAATGCTGCCGCATTCACTTCTGCCTGGGTCCACGAGAAGCGCGTGGAGGGCATAGGCTCGAGGAGCTGGTTCTTGAGCGGACCCGGCTCGTTGGCGCTGCCGGTCGTCAAGAAGCGGTCGGCACGGGGGAGACGGTATCTATTAAGGCCGGGCTAATGATCCGCAGTGTCGGTTACAGCGGACTTCCATTGGAAGGGATTCCATTTGATGAGAAGCTCGGCACCGTTCCCAACAAAGACGGCCGCGTGGCAATGGCGTTGCCGAACGGCTTTCCAGTCTATGTCACCGGCTGGATCAAACGTGGGCCAACCGGCATCATCGGGACGAACCGAGCGGATAGCATGGCAACCGTTGCGACCCTTCTCGCAGACCTGCCAAGCTTCGGCGCTCAGCCTAAGCCCGGACGCGAAGCGTTGGTTTCCCTGTTGGCACAACGGTCGGTGCAGTCGGTGTCTTTCCATGATTGGGAAACGATCGATCAGGCGGAGAAAGCGCGTGGCCTGCCCCTCGGCAAGCCGCGAGAGAAATTCACCAGGATTTCTGAAATGCTTGCGGCGAGCAGTGCCTAGCAGTACGTTTTCTGGGACGAGCCCAGGAATTTCTGGAGTTTTCGCGGTGTGGCAATTGCCTATCGCGTTGCTTACGAGGCGCATTCTGATCGTGGCGAGGTCCGGGGTAACAACGCAGTCGCGGACTGGCAAATTTCGCGAAGTATCGACCGTCGAACGATAGGAGCTGCATATGCAGTTAGCTCTTGAAATTGACCTTTCCGCCGCGTCACTGCAAGCCCAGGTTTTCAAGCAAATCCACGGATTGATTGTGTCCGGCCGCCTGAGGCCCGGTGCACGTCTTCCTGGTAGCCGCGCCTTGAGCGAGCAGCTCGGGGTGTCACGCAATACGATTATACTCGCTTATGAAACGTTGACGGCCGAAGGGTATTTGGAGTCCCGGGAAGGTGCTGGGACATACGTGTCAAACACGCTTCCCGATAGCTCCTTATCGGTTGCAGATTCTTTCGCCAAGAATACCACCCACACAAAACCGATCCACTTGTTTGTTCCGGTCGCTGAGGAAGCGAAGCGATCCACATTCCCCAATGAAATCGTTTGCGACTTTGCGCTTGAGAGCACCGATCCCGCTTGCTTTCCGCGCAGCGTATGGCGTCGGCTGACCAATTGGCGGATGCAATCTTCGAAATTCAACTTGACGTATTCCGGCACACCGAAGGGACTTCGGGAGTTAAGAGAAACACTTGCTGGGTATCTGGGCGCTTCTCGCGGCATTTCATGCAGCCCAGATCAAATCGTAATCGTCACCGGGGTTCAGCAGGCGCTGAACGTCGCCGCGCACCTCTTTGTCCGCCCAGGTACAACGGTGGCAATGGAAGCGCCTGGCTGCAGTACAACTGCTGATCTTTTCCGGGCCTATGGCGCAAATATCGCGCCGGTTCCTGTCGATCAAAGTGGCATCGACGTAAGACACTTGCCGGAATCTAGCACCAGCGTCGCCTTCGTCACTCCGGCCCGTCAGTATCCGATGGGCGTTATGCTGTCAGCTTCCCGACGAGGAGCTTTGCTGAACTGGGCAAATCGGACGGATTCCCACATCGTCGAAGTCGATTTCGACACTGAGATTCGCTATCAGGGCTCACCGCCGCCCCCCCTGAAAAGCCTCGATACCAACGGACGGGTGGTGTATGTCGGCTCGTTTGCAGCTTCCATCGGTCCGGGGTTGAGGGTGGGATACATGGTCCTGCCGCCTCACCTGGTGAATCCCGCCGTCCAGGCGGCTTCACTGCTCGATCACGGCTTTCCCTGCACTGGTGTGCCGTGGCTCGAACAGGCCGTTCTGAATGATTTCATCGAAACCGGCGCCTTCGAAAAGCACCTGCGGAAAATTCGCAGAACCTATATGGCACGGCGCGACTGCCTGGTCGCGGCGCTTCAGAAGCATGTCGGGTCCGTACAGATAAATCCGGTGCATTGTGGCACGCATCTGGTATGGGAACTGCCGCCAGATTTCCCCAGCGCAGTCAAATTGCAGACGCTGATGCTGAAACAGCAAATCGGCGTCTACACGTTGCGTGACCAGAACATCGGGGATGCGGACTACCTGGAGAATTGCGATCGATATCTCTTGTTGGGATTCGCAGCGCTGACGGAATCGGCGATCGAAGAGGGAATCTCAAGGCTCGCCAAGGTGCTTTGAAGATTCGACACAAGAAGTGGAGCCGATCACATTTGACCGAATCTTCAGCCGGGCGCGTTTGCGCGACCAGGCCAAGACACGCTTTGTCCGCCTGCCGGAGGCGAGATCGATCCACAAGCTGAGCTCTTCCCACTAACTGGTACCATCGGCTTTCCTTGCACTGGCGCTGTGAGGAGTACTCCCGCCTCATTAGTTTATGCTTGGAAATTGCGGGCGAGCTCCTACTGCGACGGCGCCAGCAGTTAGGGCGCGCCGGCGGGCGTTTTCCATTTCGGTCAGTGGCGTCGTTGGCAGACCAACACAAGGGAGTAGAAAGATGAGTGGCACGGCTACAAATTTGGGCGACTACGAAGCGATTACAAAGGTCGTTCAACACTATCTGGATGGCGCAAAATCGGGCAAGGGAAGCGACATGAAGCCCGCCTTTCACAAGGATGCTACGATCTTTGGATATGTTGGGCCCGATCTCTTTGCGGGACCCATCCAGGGACTCTACGATTGGAATGACAGCAATGGTCCTGCCACTGGCATCAAATCTCGCATCTCAGAGATCGACATCGTTGGCACGATCGCGAACGTGCGCCTGGAAATCGACAACTGGACGGGCTCACGCTTCACGGACATGTTCACGTTGCTGAAGTTGGACGGCAAGTGGCAAATCATGAACAAGGTCTTCCATCTCCATAGTTGAGATTGAGGCCGACGTTCAGTACCGCATCTTGATCCTCACCAAGGGCTTAGCGCGAGATCGACATATTGTCGATCTCGCGGACCTACAGTCAATGACCGGCGGACATTTGCAACTCCCATCCGCGGCGTGTGACATCCCCATGCGAGCACCTGGACCCAGCTGCCGTCTTGGGGCTTGATCGAAGGTATCGACTACAATCTCTCGCGAGCCGAGCCGATCGTTGGTGATCAAATTCACGATACCTGCATTCCATTGGTAACGAGGCTTTTGCAGGTTATCGATTCGACGCAACAAGGGTCTACGTATCTCGCCTTACACCAACTTATACGGGGCGTCCGACAGAACGCAGTGTGCGCCTTTGTCTGCAATCATGATTGTCGGCGTATTGGTGTTGCCCGAAGTAATAGTCGGCATTACCGATGCATCGATAACGCGCAGCCCATCCAGCCCGATTACGCGCAGGTGCGGATCCACAACCGCCAGCGGATCGTGCTCCAATCCCATTTTCGCTGTGCCCACTGGATGAAAGATCGTCGTCCCGATATCGCCGGCGGCCCTGGCCAGAGCGGCCTCGCTGTCATCGATCGATGGCCCCGGAATATGCTCCTCTGGGCCAAAGCGGCGAAGCGCATTCTGCTTCATCAAACGGCGAGTGACCCGGATCGCATCGGCTGCGACGCGTCGATCCTCGTCGGTCGAAAGATAGTTCGGTGCGATGACAGGTTTCGCCAAAGGGTCAGCCGAGCGAAGGCGGACGGTACCGCGGGACGTCGGCCGGAGATTGCAGGCCGAAACCGTGATCGCGGGGAAGCGATGCAACGGATCTCCAAACCTATCAAGCGAGAGTGGCTGGACGTGAAACTGGATGTTCGCGCGGTCGAAGTCAGGCGATGAGGTGGTGAAAATTCCAAGCTGGGACGGCGCCATGGTAAGAGGGCCGCGCCGGAACAGTGCGTATTCAATGCCCATCAGCGCGCGTCCAATCAGCGAGTGGTAGGTCTCATTGAGCGTTTTGGTGCCCTGCACCCGGTAGATCGCCCTTTGCTGCAGGTGGTCTTGCAGATTGCGGCCGACACCAGGCCTGTTGGCGACGGTGGTGATGCCAAACTCGCCCAGCCACTCTGCTGGCCCCACACCGGAACGTTGGAGGATCTCAGGTGACCCGATGGAACCGGCGGACAGGATAACTTCGCCTTTCGCTCGCACCTCGACCGTGCGGCCATACTGCCGATATCGGACACCCACGGCACGCTGCCCGTCGAACAGCACCTTCTCGACCAAGACTCCCGTTTCAAGACGCAAGTTGTCGCGATGCAGCACTGGCTTCAGGAAGCCACGCGCTGATGACCAGCGGAGGCCACGCTTCTGATTGACATGGAAGTAGCCGACTCCTGTATTGTCTCCGGTATTGAAGTCCGGCGTCATCGGGATACCCATTTCGACGGCGGCCTTCGTGACGCTGTCGAGGACATCCCATCTCACTCCCGGCCGCTCCACGCGCCACTCACCGCCGACACCGTGATGTTCAGATTCACCCATAAAATGATCGTCAAGGCGCTTGAAGACTGGACGCACGTCATCCCACCCCCAGCCGGTAAGACCAAGTTGTCGCCAGTGATCATAATCAGCCGCCTGGCCGCGCATGGAGATCATGGCATTAATCGCGGAGGAACCGCCCACCACCTTGCCGCGCGGATATTTCAGCGAACGGCCGTTAAGGCCCGCTTCCTTCACGGTCTCGAACATCCAGTCGGAACGTGGATTTCCGATGGCGAAGAGATAACCGACTGGAATGTGAAACCAGATCCAATTGTCGTTGCCACCGGCTTCCAGAACCAGAACACGGTTGTTGCGATCGGTCGATAATCGATTCGCAACGACGCAACCCGCGGATCCAGCTCCCACGACAATATAGTCATAGTCGCCGTCCAGTTCACTGCTGGGAGCCACCGTATTCTCCAACTGTTGGGGTTTGCGTTGCGTAGCGCAGCGAGTACGCCAGAGTGTCGGGGATCACACACCGCAGCAGCCGTCCGGAACACTGAGCAGCTCAGCGATGGCGGAAGACCGGCGCCCGCTTGTTGACGAAGGCGTTCATACCCTCCTTCTGCCCTTCCGTTGCGAACGCAGCCTGGAACAGAAGACGCTCATGCCGCAAACCTTCTGAAAGCGGCCCCTCGAACGCGCGATTGACCGCTTCCTTTGCCATCCTCACGGCTGGCGCGTTGTAGCCGGCGATCGTATGGGCGGCTTCCAACGCAACCTGTAAAAGATCCGTACTCGGTACGACGCGCGCAACGAGACCGACGGCCTTCGCCTCCGCAGCGCCGATGGTACGGCCGGTAAGGATGAGATCCATGGCCAGCGATTTGCCGATCGCACGTGTCAGCCGTTGTGAACCTCCAATACCGGGCAGGATGCCGAGCTTAATCTCCGGCTGGCCGAATTGCGCGTCTTCCGATGCAATAATGAGGTCACAGAGCATCGCGAGTTCGCAGCCGCCGCCAAGGGCGAAGCCGCCGACCGCGGCTATGATAGGTTTGGAGATAGATTTGACTTCGTCCCACGGACCAAGAAAATCGTTCATGTAGAAATCGGTGAAGGGCTTCTCTGCCATTTCTGCAATATCCGCGCCGGCCGCAAAGGCGCGCGCACTGCCAGTGATCACGATCGACCCGACCTGATCGTCTGCGTCGAACGCCTTCAACGCCGCCAATGTCTCGATCGCCAGTTGGCCGTTCAGGGCGTTCAGGCTCTTTGGCCGATTCAAGGTAATGAGGCCAACACGGTCGCGGCGCTCGACGATAATCGTCCGCAGCGAGCCATTCGCGGGCGTTGCCTCTGGCTGCTCTGAAGGGGACGAGCTGTCTTTGCGAATTGTTGCGACGGTATTGCTCATAGCCTGTTTCCTTCGTTTCGGAGATGCCCGTATCATTCGGCCGCTCGCGGCAGTGAGCCGGAGGCGTCGATGTCGGTGGGCATGACATCATCTGGCGTCGCGTTAGAGTATGCGCCGTGAGTAGCCATCAACTCATTCAGAATTGCTTCGCGGTGTTGATTGAGTCCCGGTGAAACGGCGGGCGTCTCCACATCGTTATCCGCATATCCGGACAGGCGGATGGGGTTTCCCGCAGTACGGATATGACGCAGGCCCTGACCTCTCACTTTCACGATCATGTTCCTGGCCTTGAGTTGCGGATGGTCGAACAGTTTGTCGATCGTGTTGATCGGCGAGCAAGGGACGCCGGCCTCGTTGAGTTTTGCAATCCAATGCTCAACCGGCTCGCGCGTGGTGATCGCCTCAATGGCCATGACCATTGCGGGGCGATTGCTGCATCTCAGATCATTGCTCATGAAACTTGGATCGAGCGCCAATGCCGGCGATCCAAGCGCATCCGCCATCAACATGAAAAGCGTGTCGTTGCCGGCCGCTATGATGACGCGACCATCCTTTGCGGCGAAGCTCTCGAAAGGAGCCAATGAAGGGTGACTGTCGCCGGTGCGACCAGGTACCTTACCTTCCACGTCATAACGCGCGAGCGCTGTCTCCATCAGCGCCGCCTGACAGTCAAGCATGCCAATATCAACACGCGTTCCCTGTGCGTTTTGCACCCGTTTGTAGAGGGCGGAGACGATGCCTACAGTGGCGAAAAGCGCTGCACCGAGATCGCCAAAGCTAGTCCCGACGCGTGAGGGCGGGCCATCCGGCCACCCCGTCAAGCTCATTACGCCGCCCATGGCTTGCACAACCATGTCGTAGCCGGGCAGATCGCTGAATGGCCCGGTATGGCCAAATCCCGAAATCGACGCATAGACAATGTGTGGGTGCGTTTTGGCCAGCCGGTCGGCGCCATAGCCGAGACGGTCCATAACACCGGGACGAAAGTTCTCAACAACCACATCAGCCCGGTCAAGGAGCCGTTCGAGCAATTCTCTGTCACGCGGCGACTTGATATCGAGAGCGATGCTCTCCTTGCCGCGGTTGAAGCACATGAAATAGGCTGACTCACCGTCGACGAACGGGCCAAACGCACGCGTGTCATCACCGCTGCCAAGCTTCTCGATCTTGATTACACGCGCACCCAGGTCGGCCAGCACCATGGTGCAATAGGGTCCGGCCAATACGCGCGAGAAGTCTAGCACCGTAATGCCTTCCAGCGGCCCCTTTTTCACAGCCTGAGTAGCCGTGCCCTGCATGATAACTCCTCCCAAGACCCTGGCCGTTGCGCTCTAGTGCGCAAACAAGAGAACTCCGACTTATCGCATTTCGCGTCGGCTAGCGCCCCTTCATCGGGCCCGAGAGGCGATCAATCGGTCGCCGTCGTCGAACAGATGGCGCCTCAGCCCAAAGCAGCGAAGGTCGATATTTCAACCCGAAAGCCCGGTCGGTGAAGTACCGGTACAAATGAAAGACCTGAGTCCGCCGGCACTCCCGGAGCCTGGGCCAGCACCAGGAGACTCGCGGTAACCAGGACTCAATTCAAACCGGCCGCCGGATCGAGGGACGATGGCATTCGGGCAGCCATGGGGCGTACTGGCGATGTTGTCGCCCCGAAGTGTCCGGGGACAGGAGCAGCGGCCCCCGGGGCCACCGCTCCATTCTGGTCAATGACCGGCGCTCTGGCCACCGTCGACGTGCAGGATCTCGCCGGTGACAAAGGGAGCGTTTTCGAGAAACATGATCGCGTCGACGACGTCTTGAATTTCTCCCATACGTCCGACTGGATGCAGCTTTGCGAGGAACTCATGTGTTTCGGGAGCGTGCATCGGCGTCTTCATAACGCCGGGAGCAACGGCGTTAACCCGAACTCCCTTTTTTGCGTACTCGATCGCCAGGGACTTGGTGGCTGCGTTCAGCCCACCTTTGGTCATCGACGCAAGGACCGACGGAACGTTGCTGTTGGCGTGATCGATAAGGCTGGTCGTAATCTGCACGATGTGACCCGACCCCTGCTTTAACATTTCGGCCGCGACGCGTTTGGTGATCCGGAAGAAGCCTCCAAGATTGGTCGCAAGCACCGAAGCGTAGTCCTCCTCAGTATAATCAACCAGTGGCTTTGCGATGAAGATACCAGCATTGTTGATCAGCGTGTCGATGCGTCCAAAGCGTGCCAAGCCCTCCTGAACGATGCGGTCGGCTGTCTTCGGATCGGCCACGTCTCCGGCGATGGTCAGGACGTCAGAATCCTTGCTGGGCTTGATGGACCGGGAATTGGCTATCACTCGGTAGTTGCGGTCGCGATACGCCTTCACCAGTCCCGCGCCAAAGCCCTGCGATGCGCCGGTGATGACGGCGACTTTCTGCTCTGTTCCCATGGAGTTTCTCATTGATCAGCAGACGACCTGATTATCATCCGCCAGACGGTCCACGTCTGATGGGTCGCAACTAGTGTCATTTGCGCGTATTCGAATGGCCGTTGGCCGGCAGCTTCTGTTCCCGAAATTGGAACAGTGCGCGGTCGTGCAGCACATTGCAAGTCAACTCGTGAATTCTCGACGGGCTGAGCGTACGCTTGCCACGATGTGCGCATGCACTTCCGATACTCGGCGCGTATGATGGGTGTCGGGGTGCGAAACCAGCCAGTAGTTTCGCACAAAGCGGATCTCTGGCAGCAACCGCTTAAGCTCCGGAAATCGTCCTGCGGCGTAATCGTGCAGTATTCCCACGCCGTGCCCCCCCCTCACCGCCTCCATTTGTGCCACCACGCTCCCGCACTCGTAGTGCCTGGTCATGAATTTTCCGAGAGCGGACGCGTAATCGAGCGCTCGGCTGTAGACGAAATCCTCGACATGCGTGACGAAGAGATGACCGGCAAGATCGGCCTGTTTCCTGATTGGTCCCAAGCGCTTCAGATAGCTTTCTGCGCCATAGACGCTGAGCGTGTAGTCGGTAAGCTTTTTGACAATGAGCCGGCCCTGCTTCGGATGGTCCAGCGTGATCGCGATGTCGGCCTCTCGCCTCGACAGCGAGAATGTCCGCGGCAGGGGAACAAGTTGAATGAGTAAGTCGGGATGTAGCGCGGCAAGCGCGCCAAGCTGGCTGGCGAGAAAGTAATTCCCCAGTCCATCGGGAGCGCCGACGCGAACAGTGCCTGAGATTGCCTCCGACGATCTGCCAAGGTGAGCGCCGACCTGAAGGAATTCCGATTCAGCCCGCTCCGCTGCGGCAACGAGGGCCTCGCCGGCGCTTGTCAGGACGCAGCCCGTCGTCCGCCGTTCGACCAACTGGGTTTTCAATTCTTGCTCGAGGGCGGTGAGTTGCCGCGCCACGGTCGCATGGTTCACGCCCAAACGCCGAGCCGCACCAAGAATCTGACCCGTGCGGGCGACCTCCAGGAATATGCGGATACGATCCCAATCCATCGACTTCAATTTCCGCACAACAAACCGGGGATAGTTCTCGCTGATGTGCAGACTTCAACATTTCATATCGGGCTTGTGGAAACAAGGTGGTCTCATTGCCACGGCCGCAGGACGCCAGAATGTTGGCAGCAGTGGCGCAATAAGTCCGGCAGCGGCAAGCTTGAGGTTATCGCGTGTGGAAATGCAGTTCTCCATGCCGGCAATCGGACACCGCATATGTTTTTTCCTTGATGTTCATGGTGACCTCGCTAGGGGTCCAGAGGAAGCACTCAGATCCCCGCGTACCATTCATAACCGCGATCTTCCCAATAGCCGCCGCGGCCGCCATGCAGATCGGCGAGGCGCTGCACCAGCTCGATGCGCATGATGTATTTCGCCATCTTGTAGCCGAGCTGCCGCTCGAGACGCAGCCGCAGCGGCGCGCCGTGGCGAACGGTCAACGGCCCGCCATTCATGTCATAGGCGAGGATCGTCTGCGGATGCGCGGCGTCGATCAGGTCGATGCTCTCATAGTAGCGGATGCTCTCGGGATCGGCTCCGGGCTCGCCACCATCGTCCAGGGTATCGGCGCAATGGAACACGACAAAGCGGGCTTCCGGCCCAACGCCGGCGCGCGACAGGATCTCCGCGAGCGGCACGCCAGTCCATTTGCCGATGCAGCTCCAGCCCTCGACGCAATCATGTCGGGTGATCTGGGTGCGCGCGGGCAAGGCACGCAGTTCATCGAGCGACAGCGACAATTCGTGCTCGACGAGGCCGTGAACCTTCAGACGCCAATCGGCGAAGTGACTACCGACGAGATTGAGGTATTCCTGGTCCTGCGGGTCGGTTGAGCCATTGGCTCGAAACGCCGGTGAGATGTCGTCCTCACCATATTCCGGCGCGAGCCGATCAGCCCCGATGAAAAGGCGCTGCACCTTGTAGGTGAGGTTGTTTGCGGTATCGAGGACCGAGCGGAAGCGCGGCTCGCTCGCGAGGCGGTCGCAGCCCGACACCACGAGGCCGCCGATCGCGGCAAGTGCCCTCAGCAGGCTGCGACGATGCAAACGATCACTGGACATCGGTCGTCCTCGGTTGGCCGAGATCGTACCAACCGGTGATCATCGAGCGCAGATTGTTCCAGGCACCCGAGACCAGCACCATCACGAGATGCACGATGACGAAAAGCGCGAGGCCCGATGCGGCGGCGAAATGGATGAGCCGCCCCGTCTGGCGCCCTCCGAACAGCGTGAGAAGCTGCGGCACGGCACTGTCGATGCCGGGCGACATGGTGAGGCCGGTGAGGATCATGAGCGGGAACAGCACGAAGACGACCAGGAGATAGGTGAGCTGCTGCAGCAAATTGTATCGCTTCGCCGCCTCGCCGCGCGGAAAGCGCAGGCGCAGATGTTCGAGCACCTCCCTCCCGATGTGGCCAAGCTCGACGCCGCTGGGGAATAGATCCCTGTCGAAATGCCGGCTTGCACCGCCCCAGGCGAGATAGACGAGGCCATTCAGCACTAGCAACCAGGCGAAGAAGAAATGCCAGCGCCGCCCGGTCGCGAGATCCTGGTTGCTCGGGATCGTGATCCAGCTCGGAAAGGCGCGCTGCGAGATCTGCCCGTCCTCGTTCGAGGTGCCGAGCACGCCCGTCGTATCGAAGGAATGGCCGAGGATCAGCGTTTCTCCGACGAGGCCGTTCTCTGACAGGTGTGCCCGGATCGACATGGTTGGATGATCGAAATCGGAGCGCTCGCCGACATAGAGCGCCGGATGGGCGTTGAAGATCTGCAGTCCGCTCATCAGGAGGAGCGTGAAGCAGACGACATTGATCCAATGGGTAACACGCACCAGTCCGGCATGGCGGCGGTACCAGCGCTCGGCGACAGGCGAATCGGGGGGCGGCACGGCGGCCATATCATGCTCCGGCTGTTCGGGCGCGCCGTTCGCCAGGCGCACATACTTTGCGTGTTGGTAAACAGCAAAGTATGTGCGCTCTTAGAGGAATGAGGCGATCAGCGGCGTGATCGCCAGTTCATCATCTACTTCGCGGCATCTTCGATCACGCGAGCGATCGCGGCCGGCTGCGAGACGAAAACGGCGTGGCTTGCGGGCACTTCGGTGACCTTAGCGCCCGAACGCTTGTACATCCAGCGCTGAAGCTCGGGGCTGATCACGTGATCCTCGGTGGTCAGAATGGCGTAGCTGGGCTTGTTGTGCCAGGCCGCCACCGAGAGAGGCGCGCCCATGGCCTTCTGGGCAAGCTGCTGCTCCGAGTCGGCCATGAACTGAGCTTGCTCCGCCGGGACGTCCTGGGCATAGGTTTCCCGGAACTTCTCCGCCGGGATGAAGAAATACTTGTTGTCCGGCGTGGCCTTGTTGACGGAGACCCGCATGGCATCGTTCGGCGCGGCGAACTTCGACATCAGCGCGCCGCTGGCCTCTCCCTTGTCGGGCTGCAAGGCGGCCACATAGACGAGGGCGCTGACCTTGGGGTCGGCACCGGCTTCCGTGATCACCGAGCCGCCATAGCTGTGACCGACCAGCACGACGGGACCGGTCTGCTGATCGATGACGCGCTTGGTGGCATCCACGTCCTCGGCGAGTCCGGTGAGCGGCTCCTGCACGATCGTCACGTGGAAGCCATCCTTAGTCAGGATGTCGTAGACGGCGCGCCAGCCCGAGCCATCCGCCAGTGCGCCATGGACAATGACAATGTCCTTCGCAGCCGGCTTCGTCTCGGCGTGAGCCATCGCGCCAGCCACGGTAATCATGAGGGCAATCGCGGAAGTCTTTCGCAGTATAGACATTTGATTCTCCAGGTGTTTGATTTGCCCGTTGCTTCGCATAGCCATCCCGGTACTGGGCGATTAATGACCGGTGATGGCCAACCTGGTTGATGCAGGTAGAATTTGCGCCCGGCTCGCCGGGCGCAAAGACATCAGACCAGCTGATTCTTCATTCCTAGAATATCGACAGGCTCGACTGATGGCGGCTTTGCCAGCATTTCGTCGACCCGCGACATCAGGGCCTTGGCCATGTTGCCGCCAAGATGCGCCTGGCGGTCCTCTTCGCTCGCAAAGGCGTCGAAGACACCGAACGTCGTCGGCGAGAGCTTGAGAGCGAACCAGATCGGCGTGGTCGCCTCCCGATTTGTCATTTCAACGCCGGCGGCAAGGAAGTCCGCCACCGCCTGCTCCTTGCCCGGCTTGGCTTCAAGCCGGACGAATAACCCACACTTGATCGTCATTTTTCTTCTCCACTCGATGGTTACTAAGTGCTCCAAGGCAGCCGAGAACCTACAAGGGAGGCCGCTCTGGAGGTATTGGCAGGATTGCCAATATTGATATCAATCCGGCCATCTGCCTCGTGCTTGCGGCCGGTTTATTGGGAATCGGGATCCGCAAAGCAGAGCCGAAGCCGTGGTCGCCAGGTTGGCAAACTTGTCAGTTCTGATATCGTGCTTGCCATGCGCATCCACATCCTTGCTCTCAATGGCGTGTTCGACACCGGCCTGGCCGCGGTGCTTGACGCCTTCAGCATCGCCAACGCGTTGGCGAAAATGAGCGGCACGTCCTCGCTGCCCTTCCAGACGAAGGTGGTGGGTCTGCGCAAGACCGTCACAACCGCGCAGGGCCTGAGCGTGCCGGTGACTTCGGCAACGCGCGCGCAGACACCGGATGCGGTGGTGATGCCTGCCATCAACCGGATCATGCCGGAGCCGCTGGTACAGGCGCTCGCCAGCGGCGAGGTACGCGAAGCGGGCGCGGTGCTGCGCAAATGGTCGGGACGCGGCGCGCTAACCGCGGCCGCCTGCGTTGGCACCTTCGTGCTGGCGGAAGCGGCCCTGCTCGACGGCGAAGAGGCCACCACCACCTGGTGGCTGGCACCTCTGTTCCGGCAGCGCTATCCGCGTGTGCGGCTGGACGAGTCGCGAATCATCGTGCAGTCAAACACGGTGGTCACCGCCGGCGCGGCGCTTAGCCATCTCGACCTGGCGCTGACCCTGATCCGGCGCGCGAGCCCCGAACTGGCCAGCCTCACGGCAAAGTATCTGGTGGCCGACGCGCGCACCTCGCAGACGGCCTATGCGATCCCCGGCCGCCTGGTCCACGCCGATCCGCTGGTGGACAAGTTCGAGCACTGGGCGCGGCAACGTCTGACCGAGGGCTTCTCGCTTGATCAGGCTGCGGCGGCACTCGCCACCAGCAAGCGCACGCTGGCGCGCCGGATGCAGAGCGTGCTGGGCAAATCGCCGCTCGAATACCTCCAGGATCTGCGCATCGAGCGCGCCGTGCACCTGCTCAAGACGAGCCAAGCCGGCGTCGATCAGATCGCCGCCGAAGTCGGTTATGCCGAAGGTGTGACGTTGCGCGCGCTGCTGCGCCGGAGGCTCGGCCGCGGCGTGCGCGAAATCCGCCGCAGCCTCTGAGGCCGGCGCCGGGGCTCAGCCCACGCCCCACAGCCGCCGCGCTCATCGATGGTGTTGAAGCAATCCGCTCGATCTGCATCGAGAGCAGTCGTGGCGCCGATGATGCGCAAGTCGAACGTTCGACCGATAGCAACTGCACGCCGCACCAGGCACGTTGCTTTAGGGGTGCAGAGCCACTAACGCTGAGCCTCAGCCTGATTGACGCAGCTGAATGAACGCGAAGTAGTTGGCGGCGAGTTCTGCGTAGCAGGTCGCGCGCTCGAGCTAACTCTTTGATTTTATTGAAAAAGCGTTCGACGATGTTGCGAGTTCGGTAGAGATGCGGGCTGAAACGGTTGGCCTGTTGCGGTCGCATCCTGGCGGAATGTTGGCATACGCTCCCTTTTTTGCAGCGAGTTCTCTGATCCAGTCGCGCACGGTAGCGGCTCTAGCGGCCGCGCGGCCGTGCGGCTTCTCCCTGGTCGCCCTTTGTGAAGGTTTTCCGACGTCACGTTTCGCCGGATGTCCGCTTCGCGCCGACACTGGAGGTCCTCACAACGACGCGATCACCGGAACAGAACTCGCTTAGCAAGTTGGGCGGTGTTACCATCCAGCCGATAGAAAGCACGCGCAGCGGAGACGGCCATCCGATGAACTATTCAGAATTGCCATTGACGCGTTACGCGATGAGCGAAGACGTAAGCGTCGCTTACCAGACGATGGGAGATGGCCCCATCAATATCATCGCCATCCCTGGAATCGTTTCGCACGTCGAGTTCTTGCATGAAATGCCTGGGTATACTGCGTTCTTGCAGCGTCTTTCAAAATTCGCCCGCGTCATCACCTTTGACAAGCGTGGCCAGGGCCTCTCGGACAAGATATCAGGCGCGCCCACGCTTGAAGAGCGCATGGATGACGTTCGAGCTGTTCTGGACACCGTTGGCGCGCAGCGTGCAGCCCTGCTTGGATTTTCCGAGGGTTGCGCAATGAGCGCAATGTTCGCCGCGTCCTATCCCGAGCGCGTTTCACACCTCGTCCTGTTCGGAGGATTTGTCCGCTATGCGGAGCTTTTTCCGGCCGCTGCCCCACAGGCGATCGTTCAGGAGCAGACGAAAAATTGGGGGAGCGGAGCCCTCATGAAAGGTGTGATGACCAGCAGGGCTTCCGATCCTGACGCGGTTGCGAAGTTTGCCAAACTTGAGCGCCTGTCGGCCAGCCCCGGCGCAATGAAGGCAATCCTGTTACTGAACCTGCAGATCGATGTCGGTCATATCCTTCCAACCGTGCGCGTCCCGACACTCGTGTTGCACCGGGCAGCCGACGCGCTGGTCCCGGTCCAGAAGGGACGCGATTTTGCGGCGCAAATTCCCGGTGCCAAATATATCGAGTATCCCGGCGGCGACCATGCATTCTGGTCAGGCGACGTAGAGGCACTGCTCGGCGACATAGAAGAGTTCATCACCGGGCAACGCGAGACTAAATCGACCGATCTGGAGCGCATCCTGGCAACCGTGCTGTTCACCGACATTATCGACTCAACTCGCCGCGCTGCCGAAATGGGCGATCAGAACTGGCGTCGGTTGCTGGACAGTCACGATCAGTTGGCTCGCCAGATGGTTGAAAGACACCATGGCAAACTGATCAAGAACACCGGTGACGGTATTCTCGCCACTTTCGATGGACCCGGTCGTGCCGTGCGTTGCGCGCTGGCATTTTCGGCCGCAGCCAAACAGATTGGCTTGCCGCTGCGTTCGGGTCTACATACCGGAGAAATCGAGGTCAGGGGCCGCGATATCGGCGGCATCGCAGTCCACGCGGCGGCCCGGGTCATGGCGAATTCGGGGCCCAATGAAGTCCTCGTGTCGCGCGTGGTCACGGACCTCGTCGCGGGGGCAGCACTGAAGTTCGACGAACGGGGAGCATATGAGCTCAAAGGCCTCCCCGGTCGTTGGGATTTGTTTGCAGCCAGTGCGTGAAGAGATGAGTTTCACCTAGGCTTCATCCCCTCGCCAACGAGACCTGCGTCCGTCTCCAGAAATACGCACACACAGTCTATAGACTGCACGTCGTACCTCCCCGTTGAAAATGGCTTTGCAACAGGCAAGTTGGCAACGCGGGTCCGCAGGCGCGTGATCTTCATAGACTTCCTCTCTGGATGCAGAGGTGCCGTCGGGGAAGTGGTTGGAATATCGTGTAGAGCGACCTCCGGCGAAGTTCAGGGTAGCGCGTCAGGCAGCGAGGTCAATGGCTGAGCCAGATATTCATCGAACCTGTGCCTGCCGTCGACTTTTCTGAGTGGCGGCGGTGGCAGGTGTTGCGACAACTGTGTATTCGTTCACTCGCGCCCGCGTTAACTAACGACACGAAAAAAAACGCCCACCGGCCATGATTGGTAATGCGCGGTCGGCAGTGGGAGGAGCTCAGGGCTTCGACTGCAGCTGCAGCATCGACGCCGCAACGGCTCGATCAACCACGTCCGGGCTGGCGGCTAAGGTTTCGCACACGCTCTTGCGACCCTCCGCATCTCGGTTCTGGCTCATTTTGCGCTTTCCCTGCAGTGCCGTGATCTCAAGCTTCATGCTCGCACCCCTGCATTTCCACTTCCAAATAGTCAGGTGGCGCCTGCTCCAAGGTTCACGGGTCGGCCCTGTGATCCTCGTACTTCTTCGTAAGACACGTCACGGCGTCCAAGAGGCGAGATCGATCGTCAAATGTTTCGACTTTGCAAACTGCATGGACAGTATCGTAGTTCCACGTGGCCACGTGCTTGTGGTGGACCAGCTTTATTGGTTACCACGTCGGCTGCCACCAACTCGCATCGTTCAACTTGCGTCAATGAGGCTGTGGCCCCGCGTCAACAAGCTCCTGCCCAGAACTCTCTGATTGATCGAGGGCGCCGATGAAGTCGGCGCGAAGATCTTCGAAGTCTTCCAGCCCTACGGAAATACGAATCAGTCCGTCGTTGAACCCGTGGCTCTCTCTTTCTTCCGGGGAGTATGTCGCATGCGTCATGCTGGCCGGATGCTGTACAAGCGTCTCGGCGTCTCCGAGACTGACCGCACGAGTCGCCAGTGTCAGACCGTCCATGAATCTTTGGCCAGCGGCCAAACCTCCTCGCAGTTCCAGCGCGATCATCCCGCCGAAGTCCTGCATTTGGGTGCTCGCCAAGGCGTGCTGCGGATGATCGTCCAATCCAGGGTAAAACACCTTGTCGACAGCACGATGGGACCGGAGATCCCTGGCGAGCTTCATGGCCGTAGCGCAGTGTCTATCCATGCGCAGAGCGAGCGTCTTGAGGCCGCGCAAAACGAGGAATGCATCGAACGGAGAGATGCATGCTCCATTCATCTCCTTGATTCCAACGAAACGCACGCGGTCGATCAGCTCCTTTCTCCCCACCACCGCTCCGGCGAGAAGATCACCATGGCCTCCCAAATATTTGGTGGCCGAGTGCACCACGACGTCGGCCCCAAGCGAAATAGGCTTCTGCAGGTAGGGAGTGCAGTAGGTATTGTCGACCACGAGCAGGGCGCCCTGCCGGCGACAGGCAGCGGCCAGCGCCGAGATGTCGACGATCCTCATGTTGGGGTTCGAGGGCGTCTCGGTGAATACGAGCCGCGTGGAAGGCGATATTGCCGAGGCGATAACGGCAGGATCCGCCAGGTCGGCGAAGCGTGTCTTCACGCCGAAGCGGCGGATCTGATGGTGAAAAAGTCCGAACGAACAACCGTAGAGGGTCTTGTCGGCGACCACCTCGTCGCCCTGCTGCAGCAATGTCCAGACCAGCGCGGTGATGGCTCCCATGCCCGACGAGGTCGCCAGCGCGGCCTCACCATGTTCGAGGTCGGCCAGGCGACGCTCCAGTACTGTGACAGTTGGGTTTCCAACACGGCCGTAGATGTAGCCTTCCGCGGCACCCGCGAAACGATCGCTTCCGGTCTCCGAACGGTCGAACGCGTAGGTGGAAGTTAGAAAGAGCGGAGGATTGAGCGCGCCATGATAGTCCAAGGGATCGTAGCCGTGATGTATCGCCCTGGTCGCAAAACCTCGCTCGTGATTGTTGGTTGCCATTTGCCTTCTCCTCACCTCCTAAGATACGGCAAATGGCTCGTCCAAACTTGCTAAAATGGTTGGTTAGGTGCATTATTTTTAGCATATCCGGTGAGATGCCCGCCCAATGTCGACGAATCATGCCAAAATCGTCCTGGACGCGATCGATTTAAAAATTCTGCGGTCGCTGCAGGAGGACTCCAGACTTCCCAACATCACGCTTGCAGAACGAGTGGGTCTTTCTCCGTCCCCCTGTCTGCGTCGAGTGAAGCTGTTGGAGGCCGCGGGGGTGATCGAAGGCCACCGGACGGTCTTGAACCGCGCGGCCATAGATCTCGGTCTCACGGTCTTCGCAGGCATACGCGTCGAACGACATTCCGCTGAGAACGCGGATTCTTTCGTCGAAGCAGTCCTTGCGATGCCTGAAGTCGTCGCGTGCCATTTGGTTTCCGGGGACGTCGACTTTCAGATCGAGGTGGTCGTGCCCGACATGGCGACTTATGAGTCCATCGTCCTACGGCGCCTGCTCTCGCTGTCGGCCGTGCGCGACATACGTTCGAGCTTCGCGATGCGAAGCTACAGAGCCGGCGGCGCCTTGCCTGTGCCCGGTCAACCCAAAAGACAATGAGGGTGGCTCTAAAATGAGCGTGCGCTACCGCAGGCAAACCATGTCCATGACCGGCGTCATCGCTGCGTTCGAGGCCTGGAAGGCTATCGTCTCGATGCCGCTTCGGAACCATCGCTGCACGGGATGAATGTCGTTTCGGCGGTGCCAAAACATTACGAAGGGCACCGGCGCGAGATCGAAAGGAAGCTTGGCCACGGCTACAGGCTGGCGATATTTCGACTATCAACCGGCCAAAAGCCAACATGTCACCGACATAGGCCGGCGTCATGCGCATCAGATAACCAGACCTGCAGGCTTTCGGACGTGTTGCCAATTCGTCAGCTAAGATGCCGTGCCCGCCGTGCAAATGGGCCATACACAGTCGCTAATTTAACGAGCCGACCAGAACACCATCGCAAACGCATGCAGAGGAGCGGTCTGAGGGTGCGTACGGTGCTTTGCCAACCTGACGTGAAGCGAAACAGACCGAGCGCAATACCAGGTGCCATACCAGTGTGAGTAGCGTCTCGAGCGTGGTCCCAACGATCGATACTATCCCCAGCGCAACGTGTCAGCCGTTACCATAGATAAGAATACGCATTTGAGTTCTTTCATGCAGAAACTGACCAACGGTATCCCGCGGGCGTTTTAGCACCGGAGATTTACTCCCTCCTCGTCGCGCGATCAGCTTGGGTTGACGGTGGAGCAAGGCACGCTGTCACCGCCGCGCCCACCATAATCGTAGTCTGTCGCATCAAGCGCGTCTCTTACCCAGAATGCTTCGCCGGAGATTGCCTCTCTTCAGCAAGAGGCTGGCCTCTCTAAGCTCATTAGGCCTCTTTGGACCGCCTGATAAATACTCATCGTGCAGCAATCAGTATTCCTCAATCCGAAACAATGAATGGACCTCGCTGGCGCGCTTGACGTCCCTGTGCTGACGATTCACGCGCATGCCGAGCCGCCGCACGGTCCCAATCCATCGACTTCACTTTCCGCACAACAACTCCGCGATAGTTCTCGTTGATGTGCAGACTTTAACATTTCATATGAGACCTTGGAAACAAGGAGGTAGTGATGGTCACGCAAGTCAAGCATTACATCAATGGCAAGCAAGTCTCTGGTCGCAATGGGCGGACGTCGTCCGTTTTTAATCCCGCGACCGGCGAGCAGACCGGGTTAGTGCCGATCGCGAACGCCGCCGATGTCGCGGATGCTGTCGCTGCGGCAACAAAGGCTGCGCCGGGATGGGCGGCGACGACCCCCTTGCGGCGGGCCAGGATACTCAACCGATACCTCAGGATTCTCGAGGAGCGTATCGACGAACTCGCGGCTGTCATCGTCGCCGAGCACGGAAAGGTCCATTCGGACGCCGTCGGTGAAATTCAGCGTGGCATGGAAGTTGTAGAATTCGCGACCTCAGCTCCACAGCTATTGAAGGGTGAGCTTACCGAGAACGTCGGAACTCGCGTCGATAGCTATTCCATGCGTCAACCTCTCGGCGTGGTCGCCGGCATTACCCCATTCAATTTCCCCGCGATGGTGCCGATGTGGATGTTTCCTGTCGCGCTTGCCTGTGGAAACGCCTTTATCCTGAAGCCGTCCGAAAGAGACCCATCAGCGTCACTGATCGTCGCGGAGTGGCTCAAGGAAGCGGGCCTTCCCGACGGCGTATTTAGCGTGGTTCACGGCGACAAGGAAACCGTTGATGCGCTGCTGCATCATCCCGACATCTCGGCGATCAGCTTCGTGGGATCCACACCTATCGCACGGTACATCTATGAGACGGCCGCGACGACAGGAAAGCGCTGTCAGGCGCTGGGCGGCGCCAAGAACCACATGATCATCATGCCCGATGCCGACATGGACCAGGCAGTCGACGCACTGATGGGCGCCGCTTTTGGCTCCGCCGGCGAACGCTGCATGGCGATTTCCGTCGCGGTACCGGTGGGCGAAACGACCGCGAATAGGTTGATCTCCGCGTTGGAGCCGAAGATTCGGGGACTGAAAATCGGAGCAGGCTCGGATCCGGAAGCGGAAATGGGCCCGCTCGTCACGAAGCAGCACTTGGACAGAGTCCGCGGTTACATCGACTCGGGCGTTGCCGACGGTGCGAAATTGCTCGTCGACGGTCGTGGTTTCAAAATGCAGGGCTACCAGGACGGCTACTTCATCGGCGGGTCGCTGTTTGACCATGTCACGCCGAACATGAAGATCTACAAGGAAGAGATCTTTGGACCCGTCCTGTCTGTCGTCCGTGCTCCCGACTACAATACCGCCGCACGGATGATCAACGAGCACGAATTCGGCAATGGCACAGCGATCTTCACGCGCGATGGCGATGCGGCTCGGGAATTCGCGCACCAGATCAAGATCGGTATGGTCGGAATCAACGTTCCGATCCCGGTGCCGATGGCATTCCATTCTTTCGGCGGATGGAAAGCGTCGATCTTTGGAGACCATTACATGCACGGCCCGGAAGGCGTTCGTTTCTATACCCGATTGAAAACGATCACGAGCCGCTGGCCAACCGGCATTCGAGCTGGTGCCGAATTCGTAATGCCGACGATGTCTTGATCGAAACGTATGCCCGCTGCGCACCCACGCGGCGGGCGCCGGCTGCCAAGAGCAGCGATAGATGCGTTGGTTCTAAGCAGCTCAACCTGCTACCTCCGTTAGCCTCGGGGCCGGTGGACGCAACAGGCAGCGTCCTTAAGTTACAGGGAGAATGATCATGCCACTTTTGTGCTTCGATCTAATCGCGGGACGTTCGGAAAACCAGATCAAACGGATATTGGACGTCACCCATGAGGTAATGGTCAACGCCTTCAACGTGCCCGATCGCGACCGTTATCAAATCGTCAGGGAACATGCGCCATCCAGAATGATCATCGAGGATACGGGTCTCGGCATCGAGCGAACTCCGAACATGATGGTCCTTCAAGTCACGACCCGTCCTCGCAGTCGGGCTATGAAGCAAGCGTTTTATAGTTCGCTGGTGAAGCAATTGGACGCTGCATGCGGTGTTGCACCAGGCGACGTTGTTGTGACATTCGTAACAAACACCGATGAGGATTGGTCGTTTGGGCTCGGACGCGCTCAGTTCCTTACAGGAGAGCTCTAGCCTGTCGAAACCCAACGCTTAACCTGGGCCAAGAGAAACGCTCCAGCGGAGCAAATTCTGATATGACAGCTTTGGTTAGTTGGGCGGACAGATCGGCTGCCGAAGCTCGGACGCTAATAATCCGCCGGCAGCGCAAGCTCTTCAATCGAGGCATGATGGATCAACTGCCACCAATTACCGTCGGTACGAATGAAGCGGCGATGCGAAGTACCAACGTGCGATCGTGAAATGCCACCTGAACGCGGACGATGCCGTTGAACGGTTTCGTGCACTCTTTTCGGGCAGCTCCAGAGAATCCCCCGATCGGATTGTCCATTCAGGGCGCCGCCCCGCAGCCCAACCGTTTGTCAGTCCGTCGACATCTCGTCCCTTGAAATCGCGACAGAACCTGATCGGGCGGAAAGTTTACAAGCTGTGCTCGCGGGCCGAGGACAATCGGAGGCGAGATATAATCGCCTTCGCGCAGCCGGATCGTACCGCCGCCGCCCGAGGTCGCGGCCAGCATCGCACGGTGAACCACCTAGCATTGATTTTTCGAACCATCGGCGGTCTGCTGCGGGGCCGTCGCGGGTGCTGCACGGCTCATCATCACCGAAAGTGTAATGCCGGAAGCCACGAAGGCTGCCCCCACACCGGCCACGAGGGCCGGCGACCTGCGCGATGCTGCGGTTTGGACTAGCGAAGCTGTGTGCTGCATGACAATCTCCTCGTTTGACACAGCCCGTTTTAGCCGGGAGTCGCCGGAGGAGATGTCACTCTTGTCACAAAGAGGCGAAGGCTTGAACAGCCCGCCGGTCAGGCCTTCAACTGCGCCAGGACTCCGGCGATATCGCCCATGCCCCAATGCTCGACAATCAGGCCGTCTTGAACCCTGAAAATATCGCAGGAAGTGAATCGGAGCGCGCGACCGGTGGGCTCAACTCCCAAGAGCGGGCCGTTATGGGTGCCGCTATAGACGAAGCTTGCGGCCGCACGATTACCGGACGCGACCGTGGCCTCGATCTCCACCTTGAGGTCCGGTATCCCCGCCAGCCGTCCAGTAAAACCTGCCACGATCCCCTGCTTCGGCGACTTACCCTGTGGCGGCGGCGGTGCGGCCGCGCTGAGCTGGTGGTTGACGAAATTATCCGAGAACAGCGCCGCGAATGCCGTGAGGTCGTGCGCGCTCAAGGTCGCCGCGAACTTTTCGATCAACGGTGCGGCTGCGTTCTTGCCGGACGCCAGGGCCGGCGCGACAAGGGCCGGCACGGCAAGAGCCGATCCCGCCAACGTAACCGCCTTCACAAGATTCCTTCTATCCATAAGGTTTCCCCAATCTGATCATCACATTACGCCGCCATCGAATGAACAGGCGGAACGAGAAGCTGATTAGCATCTATATCGCTTGGTGGCCGAACCACCTTTTGGTGTAACCGACGAATCTTTCAGAGAGCCGGTATCGGCCAAACCGATCGCTGGAATCTCGCTGCTTACGCTCTGCTGACAAACTCAGACGGCACCTCGAGATCGATACCGAACTGGATATAGTAGGTCTCCAGTCGCTTGCGCCATTGGCGTTCGACAAGCGGGTCTTTTCCTGCTGGAGTATGGCAGAAGAAATTCACGTTGACGGGAGCGGAAGTAGCCACCCTGAACTTGATCAACGCTTCCGTAAGCTTATTCGGAGTCATCTGCGCGGACGGTAAGGATCCAAGTCCACCTGCAACAGCAACCGCGATAGCCATCTCTGTCGTGCTGGATCCGGCCAGCGGCGCCTGAATGATGGGGAGCTTGATGTCGAAAGGCCTTTGGATCCGGTCATCAGGCCAATGTGCCATGGGTTACCTTTCAGGCACTGCCGAACCTACGCCAGCAAGAACGACAACCGCCATGGGAAGCGATATAAGCCGCGTACTCATTCCTTCGCGATGCTCACGAGCTCGGTCGTATCGGGACGATGGGCCGAGGCGGCCATCAGCTTTCGGTATTCCTCGACCGGAAGACCTCCCCATCCCCAATTCTCGACGTCGACCTCGTCGATGACCACGAAGGTCGAGTTCAAGGGCTTGTTCAGGACGTCAAGAAGAAGCTTGCTCACGCCCTCGATCAGCTGTGCCTTCTGTTCGCGCGTCACGCGCGTGTATTCCGGAAGCGTCCCTTCCCGCGTGATCTGAATGTTGACGATCGGCATCGCACGTCTCCTACTGGCTTTGTCGTTGACCGTTGGCTGGAGGAGCAGCGGCCCAGGCCGTCGCTCCATTCTGGCAATGACCGGCGGGCCATCGTCGTCGCGTAGGATGTCGCCCAATGACAAAAGGGGCGTTTTCCAGAAACAGGATTGCGTCGACGATATCTTGAATTTCTCTCATGCGCCCGACTGGATGCAGCTCCGCAAGGAACTCTTGCGTTTCGGGAGCAAGCACCGGCGTCTTCATGACGTCCAGTTTCGGTGACCTCAGATCGTCTCAAGCCGCTTTAGCTTGGCTTCGTCCCATGAAATCCCGCTGCCGACCCTCTCCGAAGTGAGAACCATTCCGTCGTGAATTCTCAGCGGCTCCTCGATAATCGCATCCGCCCAATCAACGTACTCAAGCCAATGGGCGGTGGGCGTTGCGCAAAGGAGGTGCGTGCTGATTTCGGGCATCAGGTGCGAGGACATTTCGATGCCTTGGGCTGAGGCCACGCCGGCCGCGCGCAGCCAACCGGTTACGCCACCTATCCTCGCTACATCGGCCATAATGTAGTCGCTCGCCTGCGCCCCAATGGCGCGGAGTAAGCCTTCCGGTCCGTTGAAGTTCTCGCCGATCTGAATCGGGACCCTCAGTTCGCGCGCTATTGCCGCGCTCGCCACATAATCATCGTGAGCAATCGGCTCCTCGAGCCAATAGATTCCCTCCTTTTCCAGCTCCCTTCCGCGGCGAATGGCTTCCGTGCTTGTCAGTGCCTGATTGTAGTCCACCATGATGGCAACATCATCGCGGGAAGCGCTCCTACGAACTGCCCGCAAAGCAGCCAAGTCCTCGGAAAGAGAGGGATATCCAAGCCGGAGCTTAATAGCCCGGAGCCCGCTCTCCAGAAGAGTTTTAGCTTCTTCCGCGAGGCGATCCGGCTCCATCAGTCCGAGCCCGCGGCTATCATATGCGAGGCGCGGCTTCGGGCTGGATCCGAGCAGCGAGGACAGCGAAACACGTTGCATCTGCGCTAACGCGTCCCACATGGCCATATCTAACAGCGAAAGTGCCATCCGCACGGAGCCGGTTACCCCAAGCAGGGCAAACTGACGTGAAAGGCTCTGTGTCAAATCAAAAGGCGTGCAATCCTTACCCTTCAAGAGATCGACTGCCTCGAAGAGATGCGCCGATATAGCGACCGCTCCCGAAGGACGGTAGCAAAACGCATACGCCCTGCCCGTTACGCCGTCCTCATTGAGCAAATCAACAAGCAGCAGCGGCACAGCCTTAACGACCGCCGCACTCGTTCCCAGTGTAAATTTCAATGGAACCATCATACCGCGGGTCGTCAACGAGCGAATTCGCTGCCCTCCCGCACTCCGACGATCGGTCATTTTGACCTTTCGATGCTCTCCAGGAAACCAGACGGATGAGCGTGCGCGCGCTTTTTCCGCAACCTACTTCGGCTCCTCGCCGTGAATTCGTCCGGAAATGCTCATGTTGTCGGCTGGATGCTCAAACAGAAGAACATTGATGATCTTCGGATCGGATCCGATGGACTCGTGAGTAACCTGGACGATGTCACGGATCAACTGCGTTTTGCGAGCCTTCGTAAGGCCGGCTGCGATGTGACACTCAATATACGGCATAGCTACCTCCGATATTACTTCAAGCGGGCGATCAGATCTTTGTCGTTGGCGTTGCCTTCGACAAATTCAGGCAAATGCTGCCCGTGCTCCACGAAGTTGATGCCTCGTCCCTCCCGGATGACGAAAAAGACATTGTCGGCAGTTTCGCCGGTCGCCTCGCTGACGACGCGTAGCAGTCCGGCTGAAAGTGCCCGTTTCTGCTCGTCCGAGCGACCGTACCGCATATCGCAAGAAATCATTGACATCGGGATCCTCCTGAATGGTGTGAATGATTATTGAATTCCCGGATGGAATGCCGGATAGACAGCGTTGGGACTCACTTTCCCAAGGAGACCCATCAAATCAGCGATGGGCCGCTCGTCGATTTTCATGACTGCTTCGACGATGTTGTCGCGTAGCGGAGCGTCCGCAAAGGGCTCGCTAAGCCAGTTGAACTTCTCGACCGCGCGCCCCCATGACAATGGATTACCGAGACCGCCTTCATATCCCAGATGCTCGCGATCGAATGTGCGGCCATCTTTGGTCTTGATGGCGATACGCGTGTTCAGTTCGTGCGGATATTTCGCGGTGAAGCCATCGTCCGGACGAATCTCCACCCTGCTCAGCAGGGCCTGGGCATCGGCGGCCTGGACACGCGACTGCTCGAGTTGGGCCGGTCCGACCTCGTCGTCCAGAAGCGCCGCAGCAATCAGGTATTTCAGATTGTAATCCGCTTGTTCCTTCGTATGCGGCCTATCCTTTGGGCCGAATGCGCCTCCACCCGCAATGTCGAATCCCGATTGAAAGATGTCGCAGCGGACAGCCTCGATATCCTCGGCTGCCAAGTCATTGTCGCGCTTCAACTTGAGCACGGCTTCCAGAACCGGCTGACCGTGAATTAGCGAGCAGAACTTCTTCATGATCGTACTCTTGATGATCTCAAGAGAGTCGTTTGACCAGTCAATGTCGATCTTTTGGTCGAACATCCGCAGCAAGCCGTTTGGACCCTCGAAAAGTCCGGACGGACCGGTGAAACCCCGCTTGGCGAGCGACGCGGAATAGACCGCCCGCATGCCAGTCATGCCGGGAGAAAAGCCCTTCCACTGCGATACCGGTTCGACGTGGACGCAGGTGAGGGAAATGTTGTCGACGGTCGCGATCGAGATCGCATGCGCGATCTGCTCGTCAGTCAGTCCAAACAGCTTTCCTGCTCCCGCCGCGGCAGAGATTGCAAGCTGAATGGCATGGTTGAATCCCTTTGCCATCACAGGCACTACGGCGGTGAACCGGCACTGGATTTCATAGGCGACCGCAAGGGCAAGCATGAAGTCCTCGCCAGAGGCCTTTGCGTGCTCCGCAGCAGCCAGGATCGCGCCGAAATTGTCGCTGGGATGACATAGCCCGCCTGGCGACATGTAACTGTCGAGCAGGTCGACATATCTGACCAGCCCAGAGTTGAACAACGCCGCCTGGTCCGGCGCCGTCTTACCACCACCAATCAAGGTGCACGATCCGCCGGACCGATACTCCGCGAACTGTTCACGCAGCGCAGCAAACGGCGCGCCCGGAAGCGCAGAGATCGCGCATCCCAAGCTATCCAGAATGTTTCGTTTGTAGAGCTTGCGCGCGTCGGGCTTCAGCGAAGTCGAAACAGCTCGGTCGGCAAAGCCAGCGATCGCATTTACCGTAGAAGGGGATGTCGAGTTTTTCATCAGCATGTGAGCGTCCTCGGCCGAGTCCAATGCGATTGATCCGGTTTTTGTCGCGCGGATGACCGTGCCCCCGTCAATTTCGGTCAACAAACGAATAGATTCGAGAGGGCAATCTGTGTTGCAGATTGCTCGACTTAGCGTGGAAATCGCTTGACTATGGAACCGACATGACGTGGCAAAATCGAGCGAAGTGTAGTCATCCAAGAGCCGATGCCATCAATTCTGGCGATTGAGCGATCAATTATCGTTGCCACCCAAGTAGGCTACGTTCTGGATTCGCATACCAAGGCACCCCGCAGCGCCCCGAAAGCGCGTCGTTTTGCATCTGCTGAAACGGAAAAATGAACGTCAATCTACTGCTTGGGCGGTCGCTTTTGCTTCGCGCCCGAGGCAGGTCCCTGAGTTTCTAATTCGCATCGTCGCGCACTAGTGTTGTGACTCTGACGGTTGTTTCGCGCGAGCGACCTTTTCCAGGATTTCGCCGGCGGACTTGGTCCAGACGAAGGGCTTGGGCTGGGCGTTGTGCTGATCCAGGTAGTCCATAATGGCGCTCTCCAGCTCGGCGACGCTCTTAAACACGCCGCGTCGTATGCGCTGGTCGGTGATCAGGCCAAAGAAAGGCTCGACCTTGAGCGCTTTCCGCTTGATTTGAATCGGGAGGATTATAGGGGTTCCCTCGGGCGCGCAAATCAGATTCGGTTCCTCTGACAACAACGGCGGGGGTGCGCGATGGCGAAGGGATACTCGAAAGACCTACGGGAGCGGGTCGTCGCGATCGTCGAGGAAGGTGACAGCGCGCGGGAGGCGGCACGTCTGCTCAATGTCGGTGCCTCGACCGCGATCCGCTGGATCGAGCGCTGGACGACGACCGGCAGCGTCGAGGCCAAGCCCGGCACCGGCCATAGCCGCTCGCCGCTGAACAAGCATGAGCAATGGCTGCTCGATCTTATCGCCGCGGAACCTG
>Ga0307516_10001205_pt1 | contig 36082 bp, 58 predicted proteins | sample 19_EM_MG_FD_203310 | JGI IMG/M metagenome (GOLD analysis project Ga0307516, IMG submission 203310) | Populus trichocarpa ectomycorrhiza microbial communities from riparian zone in the Pacific Northwest, United States - 19_EM | ecosystem: Host-associated > Plants > Roots > Unclassified | place... | reverse complement strand
GCTGTGCAAGCCGCCGGGCATCCGCCAAAGTGATGCGAGCGAGCCATATGGCAAGCTGCGGGACATCCGCCGAAGCGATGCGTGTGAGCCAGTAAGCAAGATGCCGTGCAAGCCACCAGGCATCTGCCAAAGCAGTGCGAGCAAGCCGCCGGGCATCCGGCGAAGAGATGCGAGCTAACCAGTGAGCCAGAGTGCAGGACTTTGTGCAAGTCACCGAGCATTCGCGGAAGTTATACGAGTAAGCCGCCAGGTGTCCGCCGAAGTGGTACGAGCGAGCCATATGGCAAGCCAGCAGGCATCCGCCGAAGCGATCCGAGTATGCCGCCGGGCATCGGCCAAAGCGATGGGTGCGAGCCATAGGCATCCACCAAAGCAGTGCGAACGTGCCCCACTTCGACCGGCACCCGCCGCCCCCCCCCCCGGTGTGCAAGCTGCGTACACAAGCAGAATGATCCACTGAGCAGGTCGCCGTTGCAGGCCTTGCTGCAGAGGTGTCTCCTGCCTAGATATATCTAACCTTCTGCAGGTTACGTGTCCTCCTACTTAAAACTCACTAACCGTTATACTCCGCGACGATGTAGATCCTGGTAGAACGTCGATTGGAACTAGAGTCTGTCAACACGGGATAGGGAATATCCGTGCAACGTAGTGACGCGACGCGGTGCTCCCAACCAAATAAACATGACGGTACCTATTGAGTCGCAGAGGTGAAAGGGAATCGTATATACTTGACTGTGGCAGGCGCTCCGTCAGAGTTAGTGAGGATAGTATCTACATTGATTGCCGAGGGGCTTTCATACAGCTAGAGAGGATAGCGCAATGACCACCAAAGGGCGTTCGTTCCAGGTATTTTCTGGCATTGGGAGGATGCCAGTTCTGGGTACCTTCAGCTACCACTGCAACAAAACAGAGAAATTCATACACACCTAGTTAGCAGGCAACCAGAAGAAGGAGAACAGGATTATCTAAAAAATCGGTGGTTTGGAGAAGAAATGGTGGAGCTGTATGCGAAATCCGTAGGGTATTTCGTGTTTCCGCATTGTTGCGAGGATATTACAAGGTGCTTCCGGCCACCACCACAACAAAAGAGACAAAATCGTACACAGTCGGAAGCGTATCAGGAAAGGCAGGAGAATATCGTTATCTAAAAATTCTGTTGTTTGGAAATGATATGATGGAGCCGCAAGAGAAATCCGGTGCCTTTTTCATAGCTTCCCGGTCGGGAGTAGGGAGCCCCATCCGAAAGACCCATCAACCGGACAGTGGACACCATCCCGGTGGGGAATGTCACTCCAGTTTCTGAGCAACATAGAATTCACCCTTCGAGGCCATAATGAGCTGATATTAGCATTGATATGTCTCTGCGATATCACTTATATACCAGTTCTGTGAGTTTCAGCTGAATTTTAGACAGCACTTGTGTAAAGTCGGTGAAAGTTGCATTTTGCACAGAACTTGGACTATAAATGTAGCCAGAATTGTGAAATTAACGCGGTGACAAGGTAAAAGAGTCAGAATGCAATTGAAACTTGGGGAATGGATGGGCCGATATCGTTGAGAGCGATTCCAATGCTATCACCACATGATGTGATAGTTAAGACCTTGAAATTTGGATAGTGAAATCTAGTCTTCGGAAACCGAGTGACGCGTAATGAGTATTCAGCACCCCTCCCACCAGACAGCTACTAGTAATGGCCTACGCCGCATCTCGGGATCGGCGGTATCTATGACAGGGCGCATTGCGAGTGATCCTGCATACTAGTGCAAGCCCTCACGGGCGAAGTAATTACTAGCATCTGTGCGCTCTCACGGTGCACCTCGTTTAACGTTCGTCGGCTTAACATAACAACTTGTCCCCAGAGCGAGTGCACGCCTTGAGCGTAGTCAACTCCACAGCCATAAGATATCCCTCCTTTTCTGCCATCACAGAGGAACACTCGGCTACCCGGTCGCCGCCATCTACCGAGTTGCCATCATGCTACTTTCCAATCTTATGCCATTCAATGCTGCATGCTACTCATTGTCACTCTGCGTGCCACCATCCACTCGCCGCCATCCTCGCTAGCCGCATGCGGCAATCCATGTGCCGCCAGCCACACACGGCAATCCACACGCCGCCATCGACTCGTTCTCGTTGCCATCCATTACCCGCCAACATCTCTCTGCCATCTACTTGCTGCTGCTCACTTACCGCCATTCACTCGCCGCCAGCCATACGCCGCGACCCACACGCCGCCATTCACTCGCCGCCAGCCAGACGCCGCCATCAACTCGATGCCAGCAGCACGCGGCAATCCACATGCCGCCATCAACTCGACCCCAACCACACGTGGCAATCCACCCGCCGCCATTCCCTTGCCGACAGCCACACGCGGCCATCCACACACGGCCATTCACCCCCCGCCAGCCATAAACCGCGACCCACTTGCCGCCAGCCACACGCGCCAATCCAGATGCCGCCATCGACTCGTTCTCGTTGCCATCCAATCGCCGCCAACATTTCTCCGCCATCTACTCGCTGCCATTCACTTGCCGCCATTCACTTGCCGCCAGCCACACGCGGCAATCCACACGCCGCCGTCGACTCGTTCTCGTTGCCATCCAATACCTGCCAACATCTCTCTGCCATCTACTCGCTGCCGCTCACTTGTCGCCATTCAGTTGCCGCCAGCCAGACGCTGCCATCCACATTCCGCCATCCACATGTCGCCATCCACACGCCACCATCCTCAACGCCAGCCGCACGCCGCCATCAACTCGATGCCAGCAGCACGCGGCAATCCACATGCCGCCATCGACTCGTTCTCGTTGCCATCTAATCCCCGACAACATTACTCCGCCACCCAAATGCCACCATCCACACCCCGCCATCAACTCGACACCAACCACACGTGGCAATCCACACGCCGCCATTCCCTTGCCACCTGCCACACGCTGCCATTACCTTGCCGCCTGCCAGACGCGGCCATCCACATGCAGCCATTCACCCTCCGCCAGCCATACGCCGGAACCCACTCGCTGCCAGCCACACACGGCAATCCACACGCCGCCAGCGACTCGTTCTCGTTGCCATCCAATACCCGCGAACATCTCTTTGCCATCTACTCGCTGCCACTCACTTGCCGCCATTCACTTGCCACCAGCCATACGCCACGACCCACACGCCGCCATTCACTTGCCACCATGCACATGTGGCCATTCACCCCCTGCCAGCCATATGCCGCGACCCACTCACCGCCAGCCACAAACGGCAATCCACACGCTGCCATCGACTCGTTCTCGTTGCCATCCAATACCCGCCAACATCTCTCTGCCATCTACTCGCTGCCATTCACTTGCCACCATTAACACGCCGCCAGCCACACGTGGCAATCCATACGCCGCCATCGACTCGTTCTCATTGCCATCCAATACCCGCCAACTTCTCTCTGCCATCTACTCGCTGCCACTCACTTGCCGCCATTCACTTGCCGCCAGCCAGACGCCGCCAGCCAGACGCTGCCATCCACATGCCGCCAACCACATGCTACCATCCACACACCGCCATCCTCAACGTCAGCCACACCCCGCCATCAACTTGACACCAGCAGCACGCGGTAATCCACACGCCGCCATCGACTTGTTCTCGTTGCCATCCAATACCCGCCAACATCTCTCTGCCATCTATTCTCTGCCGCTCACTTGCCGCCATTCACTTGCCGCCAGCCATACACTGCGACCCACACGCGGCAATCCAGACGCCGCCATCGACTCGTTCTCGTTGCTATCCAATCGCCGCCAACATTTCTCCACCAACTACTCACTCCCATTCACTGGCCGTGACCCACTCGCCGCCAGCCACACACAGCAATCCACACGCCACCATCGACTCGTTCTTTTTGCCGTCCAATACCTGCCAACATCTCGCTGCCATCTACTCACTGCCGCTCACTTGCCGCCATTCACTTGCCGCCTGCCATACGCCACGACCCACACGCAGCCATCCACACGCCGCCATTCACATGCCGCCAGTCAGAAGCTGCCACCCACATGCTGCCATCCACATGCTGCCATCCACGCGTGGCCATTCCCTTGCCGCACTGCCACGCGCCGCCATCCACATGCCGCCATCCACACGTGGCCATTTCCTCGCTGTCTGCAATACCCCGCCGTCTATTCGCCTGCATATCTGACGAATGTGAGTTTCGCGGATGAGTCTGAGTGGGAATATACATGTATATAAGGAGGGCTTTCTTCTGCGTGTTGCCTGTTCTTTCTCTCTCATGCAACCTCTTGTGCTAACTTCTTGTATTATCCTCTGTATCAAATAAAAGTCGTCATCTATTCTGTCCTCCGTTCGGCACTCGCTCGTCCAACGTCTCCCTATTGAACTCATTCGAGTACCTTGGACTTCCCGCCACTGCCATCACACGCACAGTATTATCCATCTATTTCTGAATCACTACTTCGCACTTGGGCTATATCTTCTTCTCCCACCATCAGCAAAAAAATTGAGAATTCCTAGGGAGCTCCCGTAGCTCCCGTAGCTCCCGTAAGCATCGCTAACTCCCATAAGAGGAGAAGTTATATTTTGCTCCCATATGGATTTAAAAAAAAAAGTGCTTTATTTTTAGCTGAAACCTCGAGTAATATTAGTTCAAATTTATGTCTCACCTGTAAAAAAAGCCATATACTTCAACTTCTCATTTTTTTGCTGATGATGGTAGTTGCCCAATTGTAGGCTCCTACAACAGGGAGATTTCTTGCCAGAACCGGAAGTTTTCTGCTTTGCATATGACTGTCGATTGCGGAACGTAAAAATCTATAGCTGTTAGCTAATTCATGCAATATTGTCACTGAATGTAACTGACATGTACGCAAACTTGTGGTCATGTTCATTGGTCAACTCATCATATCCTGACTCCTTTACCGGTAATGTATAACCGGCATCTAGCATTGCATCCTGGCACAACTCTTCGGTAGGGGGAGTGAGGGACTGAAGAGGATCAGGAATTTCAATCAGTTTTTATACCTTCGAAGATGTAATAATTTCTACCATATGTTCCTAACATAGATTTTATTTCCTTTAGAACAGCATCATGTACTGGACATCCATAGTCCACAGCAGTATCATTCACTATCTTCGGATGAAAATAATTGAGATGTGGTTTCCCAGCGATCAGCCATGGTGTGACACTGGGGTTGTCCCGTAACTGGAGTGTGGAGAGAATCAAAGGTAATCAGGCTTCTTTCGATAATTCACAGTGGAAGAATCTTAGATCTTGTGTGTGGGCTTTGGGGGTAGTGTTTGGTGAGGATGTTCTTGCCGATTTCTTTCGGTTGAGGCGAAAAATCTTTTTCCTTTCATCCACGAGTGCGCGAGTGAGAAGTGGTGATTCCGACCGTACTTTTTCTCCAGGGGACGCGTGTGTCTCGTCCTCGAGGTACAGGTGGGTCAGACTTGGATTCCTCCGAGGTGGTTGCCCCTCTTTGGAACGTGGGCGGATTCATTGGTCATGGTAGGGGTGTAATTAGTTTCCGTTAGTATTGCTGTATGTGTGATGCGGCCGTGCGGGGAGTCTAGCGCGAGAGCTCCCCGCTCAACCTGAGGTGAGGTGGTCTGTATGAGGGCCATGCAGGCGAGCGGGGTCTCTGGTCCAGAGCTTCCGTTCAATCTGAGGTGACGTGGCTTCCTCTCCCTCAGGTAGTGGGGCCACTTCCGGAACTGCATGAGAAAGGCAGCTGCTCGTTTATACAAATTGTTCCCCTCACTCTCGGAGTTCCAACTCCTACGGCCGGTGTCTCGACTGAGGGCTAGACTCTGTTTCCTTATCTTCCGCCTAGACTCTCTGATTCCCTAGCCACGGCCTGAGCCTCCTTCGTCCTTTAGCCACAGAATCTTCTCCTTTTAGCTACGTACTCATGATAATTTGTTCAGGTGTAACACTACCTCCCCTCTCCCTTAGCCTCGTCCCGAGTGCTAATTCTTCCCTAAGTAGCCCGTCTTTTTCTGTGTGCGATTTTCCGTGGGGTAACTTTTGTGATGTGGTTGCCATGACAGGTGGCACCACTTACCGTGACTGTAGTCCTCCTCCCCTACAGCCCTCCCAGCCACCGGATCTGGACATGACTCTGTAATCCGTCGGCATGACTGGGCCCTCTGAGTAGGCCGGTGCGTACTCGTACTGTTGTGTCATATTGAGTCGTACTCGCCACCGCACTGCGTCATGTCTTTGGCCGGCTCCATGGGGTTCTGGGGTCGCAGTCGGCCCAGGGAATCGGGAGAGGCATGGTGTCCTTCGTGCTAGTAACCCGTATACTTGGCAGCGACCGCCCCCACATCCTCCCGGGGGGAGACTAGTATGCTGGGGCAGTGACAGCGCTATCGGGGACTCACTTCACCACTTGTATGACGGCTGCGCCAGTTCCGCGGGTCCGAGTCGGTCGCCGTGAGCTCGACACGTCTGTTTGGAACGGTTTTCCTGACTCCCAACGTTTTCGTTTGCATGGACTCCTCGTAGGGCACCCGGTCGGCGGCTTTTCCGTGGTTGCCTGAGCAGTGGGTCATTTTGGTCGTTCTCGTTTTGGTGCGGGAATCCTCCGTCCCTTCAGCCCACTACTGCCAGGCCCTCGGCTAGCCGGTAGTCCTTCGGTGTGACACTGGAACGTCCGGTCAACGTCGGAGTGACGGTAATGTTGAACTAGTCAGGTTTCTCAATAGTCACGAAGGAGATGGGGCGCGCGCGGTCTTCGCTGGTGTTCGGTTATTATACAGGAATAACACCCCCCATGACAATCCTTCTAAGTTCGCCCACCGTTAAGGGATTCACAGCCAATAATCTAAGGGGTTCGGTTCAGTATCTGCGAGGGCGGCTTGAGCGCTGGATCGCACGCAGCTCTGCGGCAGCGGCTTGCTTGACGGATCGCTCGGTGGACGGCGCTTGCCCGGCGGCTGCCCGGCGGCTAGCGCGACGGTTCGTCCGTGGTTCCACGGCGACGGCTCGCTCGACGGATCGTAGGGGGTCGCTGAGTGCATGCCCGGCGGCTGCCCGACGGCTTGGGCATATCGCTTCGGCGTAATGGTCAGATCGTCTGACACTTCAGCGTAATGGTTGGATCGTCTGACGCTTCGGCGAATGATTCGGATCGAGACGGGCCCGGCGTCTTGCCCAATGGCTCCCTCGTGTCGCTTCGGCGGGTTTCGATTCGAGACGGGCCCAGCGTCATGCCCTCCGGCTCACTCGTGTATCGCTTCGGCGTAATGGTCGGATCGTCTGACGCTTCAGCAAATGATTCGAATCGAGATGGGCCCGGCGTCTTGCCCGATGGCTCCCTCGACAACTGCCTCAAGGGTATCCTTATCTCTGGTTTGTATGCAGCGGCTACCGAGTTCTGCTTTCCTTAGGTCATCACAGCCCTTCGGATGACTGGCTCGGTGTACTGAGGATTTAGGGATTATTGGCGTGCCCAGCTGATGCCGGACCAACCTCACCCCCCAGTACCCGGGGACCACTCGGCTGCTTCCCCTCAAGGCTGCTTCACCCGGCCGAACTGCTTCCGGCCCTAAAGATTCGGCGTAAGATATGGTAGAGGATACGCTCACGCACGCACCAGCCAAGGTGGGCGTGGGCCAAAGCCCGGAGCTACTCATCCTGGTCGGTACTGACGATAGGAGGCCATCCAATGGTGTCACGGGCCGTGCAATTCCCTCAGCTCATGGCTGGGTTCACAAACACGGCCCCACGATGGCTCAAGCATCGGTTTCGGGGATTATACCCTCCTAGTAAGGAGGTCCGCCGCGTAGCGGTCGGGGACTATACTCCTTGAAGGGGCCCTAGCCGAGCCCCCCGTGTGTTGCCCATCTGGCATTTCCTATCTCCCGCCTAGACTCTCGAACTCCTCACGTTTCCTTCCGTCTCCTTCCCCGATCAGCCGCCATCTCGCTCATCATTGCTCGCGGTGTAGGCCACGTAGGCGGTTCGTCGACGCAAGCCCGGCGGCGGCCTGATGGCTTGCGAGTATCGCGGCGGCGGTTCGTTTGCGGCTCGGTGGCGACGACTCACTCAACGGATCGTTTGCGGTTCCGTGGCGACGACTCGCTCGACGGATCGCTTGCGGTTTCATGGCGACGACTCGCTCAACGGATCGCTCATGGGGATGGTCGTTGACTCGATGTCTTGGTGACTTGTCGATGGTCCGTTGATGGTTGCCCGTTCGGTGGTTCCTGGTTCCGCTGATGATTCCGACGATCTTTTTGATGATGATTACGATGATCGTTTCGAAGATGATTCTGATGATCGTTTTTTGATGATTCCAATGATCGTTTTTTGAAGATTCCGATGATCGTTTCGTTGATGATTCCGATGATTGTTTCGATGATGATTCCGAAGATTGTTTTTTGATGATTCCGATGATCATTTCAATGATGATTCCGATGATCGTTTTCTCCTCCTTCGCCCGCAGCGAGGAGTCGTATAAGTATTTGGCTTGGCGAGGTCACGTGCTGCGGGGAAATTACCCTGCGCCGCGACGTGAAAACTCTTCACCTTGGCAAGTAGTGCTTTTCCCGTATCTTCCCGCGAGTGGCCAGAGCAGGTGCCTCTCCTTAAGTCCTCTCGTCGTGATTGGGTGATGCGATTGGGTTGCGTGCGGGGTTGATTTCGTTACTCGACCGGAGCTGGCAGCAACGAGCCCCCAACCATGCCAGCTGATCCTTCTCGGCCGCAACGGGCACCAAGGTATAGCTCCGACCCATATCTTTCCCAATAGACTCTCGAACCTTGAGGTGCGGTCCTGTAGCGGCGTTTGCACTTTCCCAAACACGAGCCGGTAGTTGGTCTGGGGGCTGCCCAGCACTACAGGATTGGCTTGCGGACAAGCCTCCGCTCCAGTATTCGTTCAACTCGATGTCCCTCACCTTGGTGTGGCGTATGCCCTGCATCATAATCGCTGTAAGCATCTCGGATAGGTGGGGGACAAGCTCACGCTCCCTGCGCTGGCAAAACCCAGAGTTCAGCGCCCTAATAGGGTGTCAATGACGAGGATGCGAGTGGTAGCATGATCCCTCATGACTCCTGACAATGGGGTGCAGCAGTATCGCCTCGGGCCCCCGGCCGTCTGCAATGATACAGCGATACCCGACTCGTGGTGTTGCTCCTCTGGGACGTGCCTCTGAAAACAACCCCGCTCCTATTCCACGATCTAGACTTGCAACTCCTGGCGTTCCCGTTTCCTTCCGATTGCTTCTCCTTGTTATGATGACCACCAAGGTTGTCTTCCTCCGCAGGCGCGCTTGTGCTTTCCCGGTCTGCGCCAGTACTTGGCCCAAGGACCTCCTGGTGCCGCAGAGTCGGTTGACCCGAGCTGAGCCCCGACACTGTCGGTTGCCTGGTCTCGGTATGCCGTCCTAAAACGGTGTGACGAGTTTCCGATACCTTCCTGCCTGGTCCGTATCCGTATTCCGACCCTGTAGTATTTAGTGTGTAACATTCGGCGCGTCTGGATTACATTGGTGAAACTCCTAGAGTTTCTCCAGGCCGCCTACTGAGAAGTTGTCGAATGGTTCTTCTGTCCAATCCTTGCGTTCCGGATAGTCGAGCCATTTGACCAGGTATAGGATTCGTTTGTTGTTTCCCCGGCCGCGTTCGACCGAGGACATAACCTCGTCCATGTTGTATTCCTCTGCCTGTTCGATGTTGTCGGCCTCTTGTAATACTTTAGATGGATCCGGAGGTGCTCAGTGCTCGCTGGTTTGGTAGGATTCGAGCAGTGACACATGGAAAACATTGTGTATTTACCATTTGCGGGGAAGCGTGAGTTGTACCGCGAGTGGGGAGATGATTTTCTCGATTTGGAAGGGACCGTGATTTTTGTGATCCAGCTTCTTTGAGGGTCGGCGCGTTTTGATGTTGCGTCCGCTGAGCAGCACCAAGTCCCCTACTTGGAATGCTGGGGGTTCCTTCCGTGTTAGGTCCGTATATCACCGCATTCGTTCCTCTGCTTCTTCCAGCCCTTTTCGGGATTCGTCATGCATGGTGTTCATCCAATGGGCGTATAGTTTGCTGGCCGGGTTGAGAGGCTCCATTGACGCCGGGTTCATGGCCACCAGGTAAAAGCTGTAGTTAGTGTAGAACGGGGACATCCCGTTTCCCGTCGTGACAGAGTTGTTATATGCGAATTCCGCCATTGGTAACAATCATACCCAGTCGTCTTGTTCCTTGCTAATGAATGCTGGGAGGTAGGCCTCAATTGTTTGGTTGAGCCGTTCCGTTTGTCCATCGGTTTGCGGGTGGAACGCTGTCGACATTCGCGGCCGAATTCCAGATAGTCGAAGAAACTCTTTCCAGGTCTCGGAAGTAAAGCGGGAGTCTCTATCCAACACGATATCTGTGGGGAGGCCGTGGAACTTCCATATTTCCTGGGCGAATATGACCGCTAAGTCCGCCGCCGTCTTTCCTCCTTTCCGCAGCGGGAGGAAATATGCCATCTTGAAGAATCGATCGATGACTACCCAAAGCTGGTCACATCCTTCCGATTCCAGAAGTTCTGTGATGAAATCCATGGCTATTGACTGCCAAGGTGCATACGGAAGCTCTATTGGCGAGGATAGTCCGTATGGCTGATGTCGAGAGGTCTTGTTCTGCTCACATTCCGGGCAGCTTCTGAAGAAGTCGATGATCCGCTCGTTCATTTTCGGCCACCAGAAGTTTCGTCGGATTAGTTCGATGGTCTTGTCCTGGCCCATGTGCCCGCCTACCTTTTTGTCGTGTTCTGATTCCATTATCTGCTGTATCAGTCCGTTCGGGACCCAGAGTAGGTTTCTTCGAAACATCAGGTCATTTTCGATTCTTATTTCCTTGGCCTTCTGGTCCTTCGGTGCCGGCTCTCCTGCCATTGCCTCCTGTTCCATTGCCTGCTTGTAGTTGTTGTCTTTCTTTCCTTCTTCCTTGATTATATCCAAGAATTCCTTTGACCATTTTCTTGCTGGGAGCGATGATAATCAGGCCGATGAGCAGATGAAGGTGCTTGTCAGTCGTTCTTCGAAATGGTTTTTCCTCAAAACCGACGTTATTGGCTGGTTTTCTACCCCCCCCTTTTCAGGGCAGTACTCCGAACACCTAGAAAGGGTATCTGGTTTCCCATTCTGGGTTCCCAGTCGGTAATAGATTCTGAAATCGATGCCGGCCAGCTCTTGAGCCCAGCGAGCCTGCCGTCGGTTTAGCACTTTCGTTGTTGTAAAGTACTCCAGGTTTTGGTGGTCCGTGTAGACCTGGACCTGGTGAGTCGCCCCCTCGCAGTACCGTCTCCAGTGTTTGAAGGCATCTACCACTGCCAAAAGTTCTTTGTCATGGATTTCGTAGTTGATCTCCGCTGGCTGGAACTTCCTGGAGTGGAACGCTACTGGATGTAGGCGGTTTTCGTCGTCGCGTTGCGATAGTACGGCTCCGATTGCGAAATCTGACGCGTCAGTTTCGATGATCACTGGTTTTGCTCTGTCAAAGTGTGCTAAGACTGGCGCTGTTGTAAAGCGCTGCTTTAATTCCTTGAAGGCCGTTTCTGCTTCCGGATTCCAAGCCCATTCTTTTCCTGCCTCTTTCTTGGTTAACTCCATTAGGGGTCCGGCTACTCAGGAGTAGTCTTGGATGAAGCGTTGGTAGAAGTTAGCAAACCCGAGGAATGATTGGACGTCCGTGAGGGAGTTCAGTCTTTGCCAACTTAGCACTGCTTCCACTTTTTCTTGTGAAATCTTGATCCCTTCTTGGCCGATGATGTAGCCCAGGAACTCCACCTCGTGGGTTTTCCAGACGCATTTTTCCGGTGAGACTGCTAAGCCGTTTCCCTGCAGTCATTTCAGGACTTCTCTTACTGTGTTGTCGTGCCGTTCCTCGGTGTCGGTGTAAATGTGTATGTCATCCATGTAGGCTAACACACTGACATCCAGCATGTCTGAAAATATGTGGTTCATCATATTCTGGAAGGTGGACGGAGCATTTGTTAACCCGAACGGCATAACTTGGAATTCGAAGAGACCGTAGCGAGTTCTAAATGCTGTTTTCCACTTGTCGCCTTCCCGGATCCGGATAAGGTGGAATCCATTCTTGAGATCCATCTTTGTGAACCGTTGGGCTCCTTGGACTAGATCTTGTCGTTCCTGCATCAGTGGTAAGGGATAACGGTTTGGGATTGTGATGCGGTTGAGTGCCCGGTAGTCGATGCATAAGCGGAGTCCCCTTCCGTGAGGTTTGGGTACGAAGAGGATCGGGGAGCCTGCCGGGGATGTGGAGAGTTTGATTTTTCCTGCTCTCTCCATTTCCTTTAGCCATTCTCAGAAAGTTTGGAGTTCTACTTCTGATAGCGGGTAGATAGGTCTCCAGGGAGCAGTGCTGCCTTCTTGGAGGTCGATTTTGCAATCGTACGGGCGATGCTCGGGGAGAGTGTCCGCTGCCTCTTTCCCCATTATTCTTAAGTATTGACAGAATTCCTGCAGTACTGCCTTGATTGGATCCTCGTTTGATGCAGCCAAAACCTATCCGATGAGGTTGGCCGCTGGGTCCGTTGCTACCGTCTCGTCCCAGGTTAGGGAGAACTGCCCCACCTCGTGCTTGGTACAATTTTCCAGGGACTGGGCGCTGTTGAACCTTATTTCATCGTTCGTCCAGGCGCCTTGAGGTGGGTGTGCCGTTATCCATTCGAAAGGGAGAAAGATGTCAATTCCTAGGTCCATAGGCGAGACTTCGAACTTCTCTATGGAGTAGTGTCTTCGGTGCTGGAGGAGCATGGGCCTTGTATAGTATTGGCCCGCTCCTTTGACCGCCTCTCCTGTGAAGTTCTCGATACTGCGGGCGTGTTGATGTCTCTTTCGCTCCAAGCCAAGTCGGCTCATTGTTTGTTCGTTTATTAAAGCTATTGAACATCCTGTGTCTAGTAGTGCTCTCACTCGGTGCTTTGTATTGCCCTGATGTATCATCATTTCGATTACTGGACGTGTGCCGCTGCAGGGCGTCCTTTTCGGTTTCTTCGGGGTTCCTGCGCTTGGTTCCTCGTTTTTTCGTTTTTGGGACGCTCCACATATTATTGCATGGGCCAAGGGTTGCGGCAGGACCCTGCCCTTTAAAATCCAACTCTGAGTCCTCCCAGAGTGGTCGCATGGTGTCTGCGTCCATTGTTTCGACTGCCGCTACCTTCTGCTGCTTGTTGGCTAGCATTGCTTCCTCTGGTTCTTCTGATCGTTTCCGTTTTCCCTGTGCTACGGCCGCGGCTTTCCAGGGGGCCGGAGGTAGTGCGGTTCCTTTTCTGGTATTGAAGGAAAAGCATTCATAGGTCTTGTGGCTGCTTCTGCCGCATCTCCAGCAGTCCTCCCAGACTCGGCCGTATTCTTCCTGTTCTTTTGCTGGTACACCTGCGAGTGCGGCATCTTTCGAAGCCCAGCTTCCTTGACCCCCGTACTGGCTCTTTCGTTCCGTGGCGCCGTCTCTCCTGGGGTCGGATTCTTTTGCGTTTTCCTTACCTCTTCTGGTATTGTCAGAGCTTCCTTTGACCTGGCCGTCCTTCTGTCGGTCGTCCTTGCGTGGCTGTGTACCCTTCACCAGCTCTCTTGCTCCCTTGAGGGCTTTCTTTTTTTCCACTTGTATGCCTGCCCTATAGGTGGCGTGTAGGAACTGCTCGTCTTCCACGAGGTCTTCCGGATTCTGGTTGAACCGCATGTCCAGTATGCTGTCCGGCATTGCCAAGTCAATTTTTTCTTTCAGGCCTTCCCCCGTAGCTCGCGCGAAGTTGTTGAGGGCACGGAATTCCGTCATGTACGTCCTGATCGATCCTTGGTATTTCAATTGCCCCAACTTGAGCTGGGCATCCGCCACTTCTCTTTCGTTATGGTATTCGGCCCGGATGGCTGCCACGTAGTTGGTCCAGGTATCGTTGTCCTGGAGTTCCCGGTACCGAGGCAGGTGCCAGGCCAAGGCGGTGTTCATCAAAAGCGTTCCGGTCCAGGCGATCTTTTGTCGGTCCATTGTTTCGGGGTAGAATCCTAAGTACATGGTGACCGCTTCCCACCACTGATTGCAGGCGGTCGAACTCTTCCCGTCGAAGGTTTCCAGGTTCTTCATTTTTAATCTGGCAATATTGCCCTGTTCGGGTCGCTCTGGTCGGTCCTGTCGAGCCCGTTCCACTCCTTCTGCCACTAGGCATACGAGGTCCTGCGTGGTAATCGTAGGTACAGGATTCCTAGGTGGCGAATGGGAGCGGCGGTGCCTGGAAGGCAGTCAAGGCGGTTCAGATGGCGGACCCGAGTGGGGTCCTGCAGACGATCCAGGTGGTGTTGAGGGGGGATTCCCTCCTTGTCCTGCCGCGGGCTCAGGTGCTGGTGGCTTCGGGGATATGTGGCGTCTGAGCTGCTCCAATCGCTGCCTCATTTCGGGCGTTGTGGGTTCCGCCGGGGGTCTCTGTCGTCGGGGCCTCGGTCCCGGATTCAGACGTAGCGGGCTTCCCAATCCTGGTGGTGAGTGGGCTGATGGGGCACTGGTGCTGGTCTGCCGAATGGGGCTTCTCCATGCGGGTGGTCCCGCTGGTACTGGTAGAGTTGTGGGTAGCGTGATTCTGGTCACAATATGTTGGATTTCCGCCCTTGCTTCCCGGAGTTGGTTTTCCAGGGTGGCCACCCAGTTCTGGTGTGCGGCTGCCCATAGCTCCACGTTCCCCTGAAAGTTGGCCAGGTGTTGATTCCGGGCCGTGTTGGCTTCCGCCAGAAAGGACAGGGCGTCGTTTACCCAGGTCAGCTGAGTGGCCGGAGATATTTGTCGCTCGTTGGCCTCATTGGTCCGTTCGATGATGGCCTGCCAGACGTTTCTGGCAAGAGATTGGTACGCGTTTGCGCTTTTGACAGCTCGCTACGGATCCATTCTTCCGCTATTTTCTCGTTAGCGTTGACTCGGTCATATACGTACCTAGTGCCTTCTGCCAAGGTTTAATAGGCCTGTTCAATCTCCCGCGTTCGTTGGTTGGTTCTATCATAAGCGTCACCGCACAGCTCCGTAATCCGTTGTAAGTCGCTGTCGGCTTGCCATTGCTGGTCTACCAGGGTCCAGACCCAGACTGCGAGGTTGGCTATTTCCACCGCTTGTTCTGACCTCGGTGTTCCGTCGGTGATCTGGAGCAGGTCACGGGGAGCCTCGAGCCAGAGCATGTTAAAGTCCGAAGAGGTCGTCATGGTTTAATAACAGTCGAGGAAGTCTCCGGTGTAAATAGTTTCGTCATCGGTGAAGTAATAGTCACAGAGATCCCAGAGCTCGTCTTCTTTGAACTCGGCGTACTTGTAGTTGTAGGTGCAGTTGAGCCAGTATTGCGTATACCAGTTCCAGGGCTCGTGGTCACCTTCTTGGTAGGAAGTAGGGATAGGACTGTCGCTGACTGTGTCCTACAATTCGTAGTCAGCTAACTCGTTATCGATTGATTGGAACGTGTAGTCGCAGGAGTATTGAGACTTGGGCTTCAGGAAGGTACATAGCTCGAGTAGGTAAAGGTGGGCTTCGAAGTAGGTGTCGTCGAAGTAAGTCATGAAAGTAGGCTGATTTTGAGATCAAGATTATAGTGTGACACTGGGGTTGTCCCATAACCGGAGTGTGGAGAGAATGAAAGGTAATCAGGCTACTTTCGATAATTCTAAGCGGAATAATCTTAGATCTTGTGTGTGGGTTCCGGGGGTAGTGTTTAATGAGGATGTTCGTGCTGATTTCTTTCCGTTGAGGCGAGAAATCTTTTTCCTTTTATCCACAAGCATGCGAGTGAGAAGTGGTGATCCGGCTCGTACTTTTTCTCGGGGGAAAGCGTGTGTCTCCTCCTCGAGGTACGGGTGTGTCGGACTTGGATTCCTCCGAGGTGGTTGCCCCTCTTTGGAATGTGGGTGGATTCAATGGTCATGGTCGGGGTGTAGATAAGGGAGCTGAGTTTCCGTTTGTATTGCTGGATGTGTGATGTGGCCGAGCGGGGACTCCAGCCAGAGAGCTCCCCGCTCACCCTGATGTGAGGTGGTCTGTATGAGGGCCATGCAGCCAAGCGGGGCCTCCAGTCCAGAGCTTCCGTTCACCCTGAGGTGACGTGTCTTCCTCTCCATGAGGTAGTGGGGCCACTTCCAGAACTGCATGAGAAAGGTAGCTGCTCGTTTATACAAATTGTTCCCCTCACTCTCGGAGTTCCAACTCCTGGGGCCGGTGTCTCGACTCAGGGCTAGACTCTGTTTCCTTATCTCCCGCCTAGACTCTCTGATTCCCTAGCCATGCCCTGAGCCCCCTTCGTCCTTTAGCCACAGAATCTTCTCCTTCTAGCTTAGTACTCATGATAATTTGTTCAGGTGTAACACATGGCCTGTTCTTTTGCTTTCGGATGTTGTGAATATTCCAGATGTGAGTGAAATGTTCAACCTGTCGATGTAAAATCGGAAGGTAAATAAAAGCTATTGCTATCATTTCACTGTTCTTGTTCGTGAACAGTTTTTCCCGCTTGAGTTTACAGAACCACTCCTAACGATAATCAGTTTGATGATATTTAATGAAGAGTTTGTTTCTCTTACCCTCCACTGCGTCGTCTGTCGAGGAGTGAGGAGGAGTCACGTCTTTTTCCCTTTTACTTTCCTTCCGTCACCGTCTCCTTTGTCTTTTCCTTAGTGCGCATCACATCTTCTTGGAACAGGCCTGGGCGGAGGGCAAAAAGGGGAGCTTGCAATGAGCCGCCACCGCGCAGACTGCGGACGGGAAAACCGGGCAAAAGGTACGCCGCCATGATCTAGATAGGTCGAATGCGAGTATGATTAAACAAAAAAAAGAAAAGAAAAAAAAACTGCGTCGTCTGTCCGGCTGACATCTGATTCCACCAGCCTTCTATACAGCTATTTGACTTGGATGTACCATATCGATAGCAGCTATCAATAGTGGCGTCAGGATCTTCAAACTGTTTGAACTGTAGTTCCGCATTGGCCAATAACATTGTTCCAGAACCTGGATCAGATCGAAAGAATTCCGGCCGGATGCCAGTACTCTCCAAAGCATTGACCATCTGCTTGACAACACTAACAGCTGTAGTAACCGAAGTTCCAACGAAGACTGCTACAACATAACGTGAATATGTATCGATCATGGCATAAATACCAATTCCATATTCTCGAAACTTGAGATGCCCATCAACACACGACATGTAATTGGGACCAGGAACTTCAAGCCGTCCGGTCCTATCTCAATTGCGTCGAAAAGTCGGTTGGCGTTTCTGAATACCTTCTGGATCCAATTGCTTCACAATCGCACAGGCGCGTGTCTTTGTCGTTGGGATACCCTCTGCTCGTACATGTCAAAAAGATAGTCTCGTCCATAGCTACTCATATAACCCTTGTCCAACTCCTTTTCCAGTGCAGCTGTAAGCTGAACAGTAGCTTCTTCGATAGAGATGACACTCTGAATCCTCTGTGGAAGACCCATGTCTCGTCTGATCATCTGCATTGTCCGCTTGGTAATCGTGTATCCTGTTTGATATAAATAACAATACAAACCAAGAAATACAGCAGTACTGGAGAGTACATACCTTCATCATTGTTACACCTCAGTCCAGAACACCAGGGAAAATAGATAGCTATGTAGTCAGGCCACGTGAGACTTTACCTAATACCATTCGAAAGGAAGGAAGTCGAGCCCAGTCAGCTTCAGAGAGTCTAGGCGGGAGATAGCCTCGGAATTAGACCTTGTGGCCGCAATGGACCTAAGGGGCTAATCTCCGGACGAACTGCAAACGCAACTAAATACGGGATACAAGGGGTGAGGTCATAGAACCAATATCTCCTCTTTTTCTGATAGGCTGGTAAACCACTCACCCGTAGGGCTTGAGGGGTTTACGCGGTGCAGGGATCAGTCGGCATATGGTTAGACCAAGCAGGACCAATGAAGTTGAGAGGACCGAGCCCGTGGGTTCCGAGGCCTTAACTGGCAGACAAATCTCCTGAGAAAGGATAGGAAGTACGGGTTCTCTAGACGAACCACATGACACCGCGAGAAGGCTATCTAGCTAGGCAAGAATCCCGCTCAGTGAAAGGAGGGGGAAAAAGCACTACCGAACGCCCACTCAGCAGAACCCACTGACAAGATCTAAGATTATTCCGTTGTGAATTATCGAAGGTAGCCTGATTACCTTTGATTCTCTCCACACTCCGGTTCCACTACAACCCCAGTGTCACACTATAATCTTGATCTCAAAATCACCCTACTTTCATGACTTGCTTCGACGATACCTACTTCGAAGACCACCTCTATCTACTCGAGCTATCTACCTTGTTGGAACCCAAGTCCCAATACTCCTTCGACCACACCTTTCAGTCAATCAACAACGAAATCTCAAAATACGAACAGTGGGAAGAATTCTTAGACGGACCAAAGCCGACTCTCGAAACAATCGAGTGCGCCCCATACCATTGGTATACCCAGCAGTGGTGGAACTGTGCACTACTATCACAACCCGCCGATTTCGACGAAGACAAACTCTTTGACCTGTTCGATTACCAGTTCGACTACAACTCCACCATCCACAGCAGGGATTTCCTTGATCAATTCTAAAAGATGTCTACTTCGTCCGACTTCAACATGCTCTGACTTGAAGCCCCCCGGGACCTGCTTCAGATCACCGACGGAACTCCCGTACCTGAGCAGGCGATAGAACTAGCCAACCCTGCGGTTTGGGTCCGAACCATGGCACGACAGCAAAGGCAGGCAGAAAACGACCTAAGACAGCTCACCGAATTATGCGGCAACACGATCGATAGGACCGATCAGCGAATGCAACGAATCGAAGAAGTCTACAGGACACTGGCATAAGGCACACGGTATGTATATGACTGAGTACATGCTAACGAAGAAATCGCAGAAGCCTGGGGTCGCACCGAGTTGGCCAGCACCGCAAACGCCTATCAGACGCTCGCGTATGACGTATGGCAAGCAATTTTGGAACGAACCAACGAGGACAACCAGCGACGGATATGCCAGGCAACCCAGCTCACCCGGGTCAATGACGCCCGTGCGTTCCTTGCCGAGGCCAATACTGATCGAAGCCAGCACTTGGCTACCTTTCAAGGTAATGTGGAACTATGGGCAGCTGACCATCAGAGAAAGATGAGCAGATAGAAGAAGAGCTACGTCAAGCCAGGGAGGAAATTCGGCGAATCACTACCTGGATACCCCTCCCGGGATCACCAAGGCCGAGGGCCCCGTCCCCGGAACCGCTGCAGCTCTGGCGAAGCCCGGCCAAGATACCCAGTACCAGCGCGGCATCAGCACCAGCGGCACCGCCACCCTTGCCAAGGCGACCAGTTCTCCGGAGCCCGATCCGGCACGCTCCCACTCCCGCAACCCGAAGATAAAGGCGACCTGCCATCCCACCATCAGGCCAACCGCTACCACCTCTCCCACCGTTGCCAGCGGTTGGAACCACGGGTGGAGGAGGAACGGGACCTCCGCAGGGACCCCAACAGCCGGTTGGCTCACCCTCACCCTCGCCCTCGCCTTCACCGCCGCCCAGCTGGGACGACGATGACCTATACGTAAAGAACCTTCCCGTGGGAAGACCCCCACCAGGCACGAGGGAACCAACATGCGTACAGGTCGCCACTATGCTCACGCCAGAAGAGATAGCAAGGCTGGTCAGAGCAGGAATTGCGGCGGCACGAGGAGGCGAAAGACCGGAACAACCATCAAACCGGACAAACACCTCACGGCTGAAAATGGAAAACCCCGAAAAATTTGATGGGAAAAGTTCGTCCGCTTTCAACCAATGGTGGGAATCGGTCCAGATGTACCTGGGATTCTACCCAGAAACGATCGACTGGCAGAAGATCGCCTGGATCGGAACACTACTGTCGGATACCGCCTTGGTATGGCACTTCCACCGGTACCGCGAGCTGTGAGAAAACAATACGTGGGCCAATTACTCGGCGGCCATTCGAGCAGAATACCGGAACGAGCGCGAAGCAGCGGACACTCAGCTTAAACTGGGCCAGCTCAAATACCAGGGGTCCATCTGCACCTACCTAACAGAGTTCCGGGTACTCAACATCTTCGCAGGAGCAACCGGGGAGGCACTAAGGGAGAAGTTCGACCTGGCAATGCCAGACGCCGTGCTAGACATGCGATTCGCCCATTACCTGGAAGACGTCGCGGACGACGAAGGATTCTTGCAAGCCACCCACCAGGCAGGCCTGCAAGTGGAAAAGAAAAAAGCCCTAAACCAGGCCCGGGAGGCTGCCCGGCCCAGCAGCAACATCCGGTCCGAGGAAAAGAAAAACTAGGAAAGAAGAAGAAACCTGTCTGTGGAAAAACCAGACAACGGCAGCAAGAACCCAAGAACAGGGGACAAATTCGGGAAGCCGGGTACCTGGGAATCATACGAAGCGGCGTTGTAAGGCATTCCCCGTACCGAATGGGCCGAGCTCCGTCAAAAAGGATGTCATCGGTGCGGAAGGACGGGGCATCGTTTGCATAAGTGCTATGCGAGAACTACCACTAACGGTACGGAACTCTCCCAGGCACCATGGATGGTATCCGCGGGAAACAAGCGTCAAAGCGAAGGTGAAGAGGACCCAGCTCCCCGAGCCAAGACGCAGAAAGTCTTGGCGGTAGAAGCAATAGACATAGAGCCAACCGTCCAAAACCCCATATGGGAAGAGGAGGATTTTTAAAGGGTCAAAGGACACAGCCGGGCCTGAAGACCAAAACCATCGTATGCGGAACCGGCCAAAAAAGAGGCGCCGAGGAACCCGAAGGAGAAGCCAGGCGCAAGAAGCCCCGGTGCGGACCCCAACCAGTCATAACCATGCTACTCCATGTAGGGCAAGAGAAACACCAAGTGCAGGTACTGCTGGACACGGGATGCTCAGTACCGCTGGTCAACAAAGAAACAGCTAGGACACTACAGATACCTATGCTCAAACACGACCTGGCGATTCGCATCGAAAACTAAACAGGTCAGAATCTGGAAGAAGCAGGAATATTTTACCCAAAACCGCTACTCCTCCAACACCAGTGGCACTTCTCAAAGGAAGCTTTCGAAGTGACCCCCATGCAACCAGGTGTCGACATTTTGCTACCCTTCTGGTGGATATCCAAGCACCCCCCGCAAGGAGTCTGGGAATCGGAAGAAATACGGTTCAACAGTCCCGGGTGCCAAGAAACCTGCACGCAGTACGAGCAGGATGAGTTTTAGTTCACCTGGGACAAAAGAGTGGCCAAGGACCCGAATGCACGGATAATAGGGCATATCTCGGCAGCTACCGAGGGCGACGCCCTGGCCAATGTCCCAGGAGAATTCAAACCCTACCTGGGGATCATGAGGAGGGAGGGGGCGGATGCGCTCCCACAGCACTGCCCTTACGACTGCAAAATCGAGCTCAAGGAAGGGGCCACGGCACCATGGAGACGCATATACCCCTTATCAGAAGTCAAGCTGCAGACACTCCAGGTATAACACTCGGGTGCTTCACCAACAGCACAATCGCCAAGGTGAGTTGATCCCAGAAACTATGTAATATTGTTAAGGCTCAACTTCTGACTGATCGTTGCTGATGCCTCTCTACGTAGGAAACTGGCGCTCTTTAAATGTCGCGCCGACTCTTTGGCTGTTCTCCCTCGGGCTGACTCGGGAAGCGCAATACCTCGGTATTACGCAGCAGCGTCTCTCCTCGTCCGAGGGAGATATGGTTGATTGGGACGTGGCACTGATTGATAGGTATGGACCCAGAAGATCTTCGATCTGAGCGCTTTGCGAACAATCTTCATTTGCACTCCCTTGTAGGCGTCGTCACCCTAGTGCTCCTGATCGCAGCCCTTACTGGCTAAATGCTTCTCAGGTGGATCCGTGGTCGCAATCTATGAGTCTAGATGCTTCCAGGAATGTCTGGTGACGTCGGTACAAGTGCCGCAGCAATGGCAGTTAACTGAAGTATACGTCTCTGTAACTTAACAAGTTAAGGTCCGATCTTCTTCAAACAACTGACAGATGGTCTGGCTCCTCTCATATACCCACCGGACCCGTTCCGCCTCGTGCGTCCTGCACGACCGCTCATGAGTTATATTGTACCCAGAAAAAGTTGACATTTTTGCTAGTATACGGCAACTAGTAGCTTTTAGTATGGGTCTCGCAGAGGATTGGATCCGATTGTGCCTCACATAAATCAGATTCGATTGAACTGTGGCACCAGCGACTCGCACATCTCAACTACGCAGACCTGAAGCTCATCCTCGATTTGGATAAGAAGACCAATACCCTATGGGAAAAACTGAGATTGTACCAAACCTGTGTCGAAACAAAGCAACAACAACAGGTGATCCAAACGAAGTCGTCCCGCTCCTGAACCCCCTTCGAACTCATACACTCTGATCTGTGTAGCCCTATGAAACACAGTATCGGAGGTGCCCAGTTCTACATCATCTACATCGATGACTGTACTCGCTACACTGAGGTATACTTCCTTATCACAAAATCGGCAGACGAAATATCGGCCAAGTTTCAAGCGTATCAGGCATGGGTCAAGGCGCGAGGCTTTCAGATCAATCGGTTTCGATGTGACAATGGATCCAGCCAATACAACAACTCCCTATTTCTGGGAACACTGGGGGAGAGTGTGATCACTTACGAACCGTTACCGCCCTACACACAGCACAAGAATGGTGTTGCCGAGAGAATCGATTGCACACTCAACACAAAGGCAAGAAGTATGATGCAGGACGGAAATGTGCCAATACGATTCTGGCCCAAAGCCGTTCGAACGGCTTGCTACCTCGCCAGAAGATCTCCCACCTCAAGCCTATCCGGAAAGCGCTCACCAGACAAGGTACTGTTTGGAACCGTTCCACAAATCAAGCACATCCCACCCGCACAACGAACTGAGAAGAAGTTTCGGAGCCGCTCAAACATCTGCATGATGCTAGGATATGTGCATGATACCACAAAGATTTGGCGAATCTGGAACTTTAAGTCCAGCAGGAGCGGAAGAGCTGTGGAATGCTCAAGTCTGATATTCCAAGAAGAAGAAAATGCACATGGAATAAGTGCAGAATAAGAAAAGAATCCTGGATTCCCGCAGAAGACAGAGAGAAGCTATCAAATTATTGAAGACCATCCGGATCCACAAGGTAAGTTAAAAAAAAAAAAAAAAAAAAAAAAAAAATTGGGCCTATGGAGTCAGAGCCAGAGAGAACTGAGCCCGCCAGGAAAGGCTGGGAGCAGCCTATGGAGGTGGAGCCAGAGAAAGCTGAGCCCGCTGGGAAAGGCTGGGAGCAAACTATGAAGGCAAAGCCAGAGAAAGCTGAGCCCACCGGGAAAGGCTGGGAGCAGCCTATGGAGGTGGAGCCAGAGAGAACTGAGTCTGCCGGGAAAGGCTGGAAAGAAAAAAAAACAAAAAAAAAACCCGAGAATGAAAAGAGAATAAGGCTAATGAAAACAATTCATACACAGAAGACTACGTATCTACCCGAATGAGAAGCAAAGCGAGACTTGAGACGAATAAAGTCCTGATGAGCAAGGCCCACCAAGAAGGGGGTATTTGGATGTCTTTGGAGCACCTTGCATCGGCCTTTCTGTCACTGGGAATTGCTGGCGCTGCCAATGCTGGTGAAGATGAGATTGAGACAATCAATGGACCAGAGAATGAGCCAGCTACATATGAAGCGGCACTTAGGAGTCCTCAAGCAAGAGAATGCGAAGAAGCGATACGTCAGGAATGGCAGACACTGATTGAAAATCACACTTTTGATGTTGTTGGAAGGAATTACAGGTCAAGGGCTGACCAAGACCAAGGAAAGAGACAGACTGATGCCAGTGGACAACCAATCGGATGCAAATGGGTCTATCAAAGAAAGATCAACCCAGAGGGATCTACCCAGTACAAGGCACGATTGGTCATCAAAGGATATATTCAGAAGGAAGGAATCGACTACGAAGAAGCATATACTCCTGTATCCAAACTGACAACTGTTCGACTCTTACTGGCACTCTCAGTGCAACATGGCTGGAACGTAGATCATATGGATGTGGTTACGACATTCCTAAATCCGAAAATCGACCGAGACAATATCCATATGGCAACTCCTATAGGAATTGAGTGGCTCGAACCATATATACCAGACGGAAGCATGCTGCTTCTTGGAAAAGCACTATATGGACTGAAACAGGCGCCGAGGCTGTGGTTTGAGGATATCAATGGATACCTACAATCCCTAGGATTTTGGCTGTCGGCCGAGGACCCCAACCTGTGTCTCCAACCTGGAGTACTACTGATACTCTATGTGGATGATTTGCTGATAGCATATGATGGAACAAAAGGAAAAGGACGTGAAATCAAGAGGCTGCTGCAGGCAAAATACAAGATGTGTGACCTGGGTGCGGTCAAGAGGTTTCTAGGTATAGAGATTGAGAGAGGGGAAGATGGAAGTATTAGTACCTGTCAACGGGCTTATATTGACACAATTTTGAAGAGGTTTGGACAGCTGGACGCAAAATCAGCAAAGACACCTCTTGACCATCAAGTGGACCTGGCCAACACCAACTGTGAAGACAAGACAGCCAATCACAAGGAGTACCTGTCAATTGTCGGCTCGCTGATGTATGTGGCACTCAGAACCAGACCGGACATCGCCTTCAGTGTCACTGCACTTAGCCGGTACAACGTTGAGCCCCTCGAAATGCATCTAACCACCGCAAGAAGAGTACTACGATATCTGAAGACGACATCCGAACTTCGTATTCACTACCGACGACTTCGCAATTCACACAACAACAACCCACCTATGTCATACGTTCCAAATTCGCACATATCCGTTGTCGGCTGTACCGACTCCGACTGGGCAGGAAATCTTGCCACTGGGAAATCAATTGGAGGATGCATGTTCGGCCGTGGCTACATCGATGGCAACAATGAGCTGGTGACATCTGGACTGATTCCTTGGCAAGCGTAATCGCAAAGTGTGGTAGCTCTTTCAACACTAGAAGCTGAGTATATTGCTTGCTCCCATGCCACTTGGGAGAGCCTTTGGTTGAAGCGCATGACAAAGGAGGCCGCAGATGGGATGTCGGTGCAGGTGTTAGAAGGGCCAGTACCCATTGGATACGATAATCAGGGTGCTCTCAAGTTGATCACCTCTAAAGTCGTACGCCAGAAATCGAAACACATCGATGTCAAATACCACCATGTTCACGATGAGGAGCAGTGAGGATCAGTTAGGTTCCAGTATGTCACCTCAGCGGCAAATCTGGCAGACCTGCTCACAAAACCACTTGCTACACCCCGACATGAGCAACTGTTGCAGCTGACTGGCTTGGTAAAGCACCATTCCCAACTACACCAGCAAGGAAGAGGGGGTGTGGACCGGCAGCATGGCAGAAGGAATTGAGGGACCGAAAAGTTTGTTTGTTTTAACTGTGTTTTTCTGTTTATTATTTTAGTTTGGTACTTGACTTGTTTTGACTTGATCTGACTTTGGTACTGTTGGTGTCGGCACTCTTTTTTCTGATAGCAGCTGTTTTTTCCCACAGGGTTTTTTTCACTGCACAGGTTTTTAATGAGGTCGACGGGGAAGCGGGGCTAATGGTTGATTGTCTTTTGCATTTGGTCATTCGGAAAGTTCGGAAAGTGTGACACTGGGGTGTATCGTAACTGGAGTGTGGAGAGAATCAAAGGCAATCAGGCTACTTTCGATAATTCACATCGGAATAATCTTAGATCTTGTGTGTGGGTTCGGTGGTAGTGTTGGTGATGTTCATGCTGAGGATTCTTTCTCATCGGGAGGAAGAATCTCTCTTTTTTATTCTGAGAGCAGTGGCGTGAGAAGTGGTGACTCGGGTTTGGATTCCCCCGAGGTGCAGAGGCCCCGTGGGCGATCCATTGGTCATGGCCGGGGTGTAGATAAGGGAGATGAGTTCTCCATGCAGCCTAGCGGGGTGCTAGCCCCAGACTGCTCGTACGTGACCTCTCCCCGCAGGGACCCAGACCTCTTATCGTACATGGTTCCTCTCGTAGAGAGCCCAACCAGTGTCTGCCTAGTTTGTCTGTTCCTTCTTGCACTTTGACCCCTCATCCCGGAGTTTACCCCTTACGACCGGTACGGCCATAAGCAAAACTCCGTTCCCTTATCTCCCGCCTAGACTCTGGGATCATCATCTGTCACCCGCCAGCCCCGTTCTAACTCTACCGCTATGTTCTCTAGATACTCAGGTGTAACACTACCTCCCCTCCCCCTTAGCCTCGTCCCGAGTGCTAACACTTTCTTTTATCTGAGTAGCCCATCTCTTTCCGACCATAAGGTTCTTTCAACGCCGAAGTTCCTTCAGCGTCACGGACTGCAGTCCTCCTCCCCTGCAGCCCTCCCAGTCACTGGATCAGGGCATCATTCTCTGTAATCCGGTGGCTGGGCCCTCGGAGTAGGCCGGTGTGTACTCCTACATCGATGTCTCTCGCCGGGCAGCCGTGTTCATGAAGACGAAAGCGCCAGTTTTCCCAGTGCGCATCCTGTCGACCTTCGACTGGGGCACGTTGAAGGAGTGACCAAGCCTGAGCAAGCCGAACGAGCCAATGGTGTACACACAGAGGTGTCCGTCTGCCGTCAGGGTCCGCCGCCTGTTGGTGGTTTCGTCTTCCACGGCAATTACCGCGGCGCGGAGTTGTTCGGTCATCTTGGGCTAGGTCGGTCGTTCGCGGATGGGAGCATATGACGTTTTTCCGGGCTTGGGACATGTGGAACGAGTGACCTTCTCAACTCTGGGTTCGTGCCCAGGTGCGCTTCTCGCCCCTTGTAGGTATACATACAGAGGTGTGCCGTAACGAACGCCTACGGCTCTCATCCGATCGAGTCCGACGTATCCTATGCCGGGTCGTCGTGCCCGAGAAGCGGGTCTTTCTTCGTTTGATGTCCTAGAAGCGGGTCTTTTGTTCGTGTGTGAGGTGAAGTCCTCCAGCCCCTTCATCCCTACTACCGCTCGTGCTTTTGTCAGGCCCTTCTATGGAAATCCCATCTAGGCGTCGGCGAGTCGGTAGTCCCTCGGCGCGTCCTGATTTCGTTGATGAAACTCCCGGTGTTTCTCCAGACCGCCTACCGAAAAGTTGTCGAATGGTTCTTCAGTCCAGTCTTTGCGTTCCAGATAGTCGAGCCATTTCATGAGGTAGAGGATTCTCTTGTTGTTTCCCCGGCTGCGTTCGACTGAGGACATTACTTCGTCGACATCGTATTCCTCCGACTGCTCAATGTCGTCAGCTTATCGCAACACCTTCGATGGGTCCGGAGGTGCTCGGTGTTCACTGGTTCGGTATGGTTCGAGGAGCGAGACATGGAAGACGTTGTGGATCTTCCATTTCCGAGGTAGCGTGAGGCAGACGGCCAGCGGGGAAACGATCTTTTCTATCTGGAAGGGACCATGATTTTTGTGGTCCAGTTTCTTTGAGGGGCGGCGCGTTTTGATGTTGCGTCCGTTGAGCATTACCAGGTCTCCTACTTGGTAAGTCGGGGGTTCCTTTCGCTTGGGGTCTGTATATCGTCGCATTCGTTCCTGTGCTTCCTCCAGCCCCATACGGGACTTGTCGTGCACTGTGTGCATCCAATGGGCGTAGACTTGGCTGGCCGGGTTGAGGGGCTCCGTCGACACGGGGTCCATGGCTACCGGGTGGAAGCCATAGTTAGCGTAGAAAGGAGACATACCATTTCCCGCAGTGGTTGAGTTGTTGTAGGCGAATTCCGCCATTGGCAGCAGTTGCACCCAATCGTCCTGTTCCTTGCTGACAAACGCTCGGAGGTAGGCTTCTATCTTTGTTTGAGCCGCTCCGTCTGTCCGTCGGTTTGTGGGTGGAACGCCGTTGATATCCAGGGCCGTATACCGGAGAGCCATAGGAATTCCTTCCAGACTTTGGATGTGAATCTGGAGACTCGGTCTGACACAAGGTCCGTGGGGAGACCGTGATGTTTCCATACTTCTCTGGCGAATGTGACTGCCAGGTCGGCCGCAGTTTTTTCTCGGAGGGGGATGAAATGCCCCATCTTGGTGAACCGATCGATGACTACCCAGAGTTGGTCGCATCCTTCCGACAGTGGGAGTTTCCTGATGAAGTCCATCGCAATGGACTGCCATGGCGTGTATGGGAGTTCCAGGGGTGAGGACAGGCCATAGGGCTGGTGTCGAGAAGCCTTATTCTGCTGGCATTCCGGACAGCTCCTAACGAAGTCGATGATCCGTTCGTTCATTTTTGGCCACCAGAAATTCCTTCGGACTAACTCGATCGTTTTATCCTCTCCCATGTGCCCGGCCACCTTTGTGTCGTGCTTAGACTCCAATATCTGTTGTACTAGTCCTTCCGGGACCCAGAGCAGGTTCTTCCGATATAGCAGCCCATCGACGTTCTTCAGATCCTTCGGTGCCTGCTCCTCCGGCATTGCTTCCTCCTTCCGGGCCCGTTCGTAGGCCTCGTCCTTTTTTCCTTCTTTCCTGATTCTTTCCAGGAATTCTTCCTGCCATTTTCTCGTTGGGATGGAAGCTATTCGCACGGCCCCGATCACGTAGGCGACTCCCGACCAGTATTCTCGTATGCTGACTGCATTCAGCAGGTGCTTCTCTTGCAAGATCGTCGTAATTGGCTGTTTTTCTATCCCCCCCTTCTGCGGGCGCTACTCAGGACGCCTTGATAGCGCATCTGGCTTACCGTTCTGCGTTCCTGGTCGGTAATATACATTGAAGTCAATCCCTGCGAGTTCCTGGGCCCATCACACCTGTCATCTGTTGAACGTTTTTGTAGTTGTGAAGTATTCCAGGTTTTGGTGGTCCATGAAAACCTGGATCTGGTGCATAGCCCCCTCGCAGTATCGTCTCCAGTGTTTGAACGCGTCGACTATCGTTTGAAGTTATTTGTCATGGATCTCGTAGTTGATTTCCGCGTTGGAATTTTCTTGAGTGGAATGCCACTGGGTGTAGTCGATTTTCCTTGTCCCTTTGTGAAAGGACTGCTCCTATTGCGAAGTCCGAGGCGTCAGTCTCGATGATAACTAGTCTTTCGGGATTGAAGTGCGCCAGAATTGGGGCCGTGGTTAACCGAGTCTTCAACTCCTTGAAGGCTGATTCTGCCTTCTTGTTCCATGCCCAATTCTTTCCCGCTTTCTTTTTCGTTAGCTCGGTCAGTGGTCGAGCTACTCGGGAGTAGTCCTTGATGAACCGTCGGTAAAAGTGGGCGAATCATAGGAATGACTGAACCTCCGTTATGGATCCCGGGGTCTTCCAGTTCCAGACTGCGTCCACTTTTGCTGACGACATTCTGATGCCTCCTCGTCCAATCATATATCCCAAAAATTCCACTTCCTCTGCCTTCCATACGCATTTCTCGGGGGCCACTGCCAATCCGTTCCGCTGCAATCTCTCCAATACTTTTTTGACCAGCCTGTCGTGGTCGTCTTCTTCTGTAGCATAGATTAGGATGTTGTCCATATATGCCAGGACGCCTATGTCTAGCATATCAGATAGGACGTGATTCATCAAGTTCTGGAAGGTCGAGGGTGCGTTGGTGAGACCGAACGGCATTACCTGGAACTCGTAAAGGCCGTACCGTGTCCGGAAGGCTGTTTTCCATTCGTCCCCTTCTCGTATCCTGATCAAATTAAACCCGTTTTTTATGTCCAGCTTTGTGAACCAGTGGGCCCCTTGGACTCAGTCCTGTAATTCCTGCATCAGTGGGACTGGGTATCGGTTCGGGATTGTAATGGCATTCAGTCCTCTGTAATCCACACATAGTCGCAGGCGTCGTCCATTTGGTTTGGGGACGAAAAGGATTGGGGATCCGGCTGGCGAGGTCGATCTTTGTATTTTCCCCGTTCTTTCCATTTCTTTTAGCCATTCCCGGAGGGTTCGGAGTTCTTCTTCCGAGAGTGGGTAAATCGGTCCCCAAGGTGCCGTGGTTCCTTCTTTTAATTCTATTTTGCAGTCGTACGGCTGATGCTCCGGCAATGCATCGGCGGCCTCCTTTCCCATTTTATCGAGGAATTGCCAGAACTCCTCAGGCAACTTTTCCAGGGGTTTGTCGGAAGCGGTCGATACCTGGCCCAGAGTTTGCGTGGTTAGGTCGGTGCATACCGACTCGTCCCAGGTGAGAGAAAACATCGCTGTTTCATAGTGCGTACACTTCTCTAGGCATGCTGGGGAGTTGAACCTTATCTCTTCCGAGGTCCAGATTCCTTGTGGTGGGTGGCGCTCGATCCATTTAAACGGGAGGAACAGGTCGATGGCTTCCTCCATTGGTGAGACTTTGAATTGCTCGTTGGAGAAATGGTTCCTGTGTTGCACGCGCATGGGTTCTGTATAAAATTGCCCTGTGTTTTCGACTGTTTCTCCCGTGAAACTCTCCATTCTTCGTGGGGTTTCGTGTGTTTTGTACTTGATTCGTAGTTTTTGGACCGTTCGTTGGCTAATGAGGGGTATCGAACATCCGGTATCCAAGAGCGTCCTTACTTGGTGGCGATTCCCATCCACGTGGAGTATCATGGAAATTATTGGGCGGGCCTGTCGTTTTGGCCTCGCTGTTTCCCTATCGTGGCTTTCCCGTTTCCTTTTCGCGGCGCCGCATGTTAGGTTGATAACTCCGCCTGGCACCGGGGCGGAGTTCTTCAAAAATCTGAGTCCTCTGAGTCGGCCCAGAGTGGTAGGTCTGTGGTCATTGCTTCGACCCCCGCTACCTTCTGTTGCTTTGCCACCTGGGGTTCCTCCGGCTCACTTTCTCTTTTCCGTTTCGTGGTTTCCACGGCCGCGACCTTCCATGGTGCCAGTCGTAAAGCTGTTCCCTGAAGTGTCTCAAAGGAGAAGCAGTCGTAAGTCCGGTGTCCTGGACGACCACATCGCCAGCAGTCTTCTCGGCTTTTCCGGTACTCCTCCGCTTCTTTGCTTGGTACTCCCTGGAGGGCTGCTTCTTGTGACGGCCAGGAGCCCCCCTTCGGCGGCCTGGTGCTGCCCCGTCTGGGTTCCGGAGCTCCTTCCTTGGAGCTTGGTCGCCTGTCCTCTTTTTTCCTGGCGTCCCTGGGGTGGTCGTTCCTCGTTGCATCCTTGTGGGATGTTGCCCTGCTTCGGCTTGCTTCCTTGGCCGCCTTGAGGGCCTTCTTCTTTTCCACCTGTAGTCCCGCTTGGTAGGTGGCCTGCAGCAATCCTTCGTCGTCCGCGAAATCCGCGAGGTAGTGGGCGAAGTGCATGTCGAGTACTGCATCTGGCATTGCCAAGTCCACTTTTTCTCTTAGCGCTTCTCCGGTTGCGCGTGCGAAGTTGTTCAGCGCTCGGAACTCCGTTAGGTAAGCGCGAATAGATCCCTGGTATTTGAGCTGTCCCAGCCTGAGTTGGGCGTCCGCTGCTTCGAACTCATTTCGATAGTCCGCTCGGATGGCTGCTGAGTAGTTGGCCCACGTGTCGTTCTCCCGCAGCTCGCGGTATCGGTGGAGGTGCCATACCAAGGCGGTATCCGTTAGGAGAGTTCCAACCCAGGCGATCTTTTGACGGTCGATCGTTTCTGGGTAGAATCCTAGGTACATTGTGACCGATTCCCACCACTGGTTGAAAGTGAACGAACTTTTCCCGTTGAATTTTTCGGGGTTCTCCATTTTCAGCCTCGAGGCGTTTACCCGGTTAGCCAGTTGTTCGGGTCTTTCGGGGACTTGCGCCGCTGCGATTCCTAGTCCCACCAGCCTTGCTATTTCTTCTGGCGTGAGCATGGTGGCGACCTGTGTGTGCGTCGGCTCCCTCGTGCCTGGCGGGGGTCTAACCGCGGGAATGTTCCGTACGTATAGGTTGTTGTCATCCCTGCTGGGTGAGGGCGAGGGTGAGGGTGAGGGTGAGCCAACCGATCATTGGGGTCCCTGCGGAGGTCCCGTTCCTCCTCCTCCCGCAGTTCCGACCGCTGGTAACAGTGGGAGAGGGGGTAGTGGTGGGCTTGATGGTGGGACAGCAGGCCGCCTTTGCCTTCCAGTAGCAGGCGTGGGAGCGAGCCGGATCGGCCTTCGGAGAATCGGTCGCCTTGGCAGGGGTGGCGGCGCCGCTGCTGATGCGGCGATGGTACTGGGTAGCTTAGCCGGACTTCGCCAGAGCTGTAGCGGTTCCAGGGAAGGGGCCCTTGGCCTTGGTGATCCCGGGAGGGGTATTCGGGTAGCGATCCGCCGAATTTCTTCCCTCGCTCGACGTAGTTCTTCCTCTACTGTGCTCATCTTCCTTTGATGGTCAGCTGCCCATAGCTCCACATGACCTTGAAAGGTAGCCAAATGCTGGCTCCGGGCAGTATTGGCTTTGGCGAGGAATGCAAGGGCGTTGCGGACTCGGGTTAGCTGGGTTGCCTGGCATATCGGTCGCTGGTTGTCCTCATCAGTTCGTTCCAAAATGGCTTCTCATACGTTATGCGCGAGTGTTTGATAAGCATTTGCGGCATTGGCCAACTCGGTGCGAACCCAAGCTTCTGCGATTTCTTCGTTTGTGTATACTCGGTCTTATACGTACGGGGTGCCTTCTGCCAGCGTTCTGTAGGCTTCTTCGATTCGTTGCATTCTCTGGTCGGTCCTATCGATTGTGTTGCCGCACAACTCGGTGAGTTTGTAACAAGATATCGTATCGTGATCGCAGTCTTGAGTAGCGGGCCAGGGGGCGAGTGGGGCAAACAGGCCGAGCACGAGAGATAGATCACGAACGAGTAGGAGAATTGAGAGATGAATGTAATTCTAGTTACTACAAGATGTATCAAAGTAAGAGAGGAAAAACTAGAAAGAGAAAAAGTTTTCACAGAGTCCCGTTACACCAAACCTTATCCTGCCGGGCCTCCTTGTGCCGTACACTCTAGGCACCTCATATCGAGGGCGAGAAGCCTCTCTCAACACACCCCCTCTTCTCGTCCTCCGCCCCGCTTCAAGAAAATCAACCAAATGCAAAACATATCCCATTAAGTCCTCGCCGACCTCATTAAAACCTCTTAGTAGTGAAAACCCTGTGGGAAAAACACTTGCTAGTAGGAAAAAGAGTGTCGGCTCACGCCCCCTTTTTGGCAATCAAAGAAAAGACAAACTTCGACGAGCACCCCCTTTTTCCAAACAGAATCGCACCCCCTTTTTCCAAGCAGAATCGGTCCTTCAAGTCGAGATTTCCGTGTGCGAGTCCGAGTGCGGATGGTGTGGGGCGAGTTCGATAAGTTGTACCAATTGCTCATGGCGGGGGGCAGCAAGAGGTTTGGTCAGCAGATCTGCAGGATTAGACTCCGAGGTGACATAATGGAACTTAACTAAACCCCTTATCTGCTCGTCGTGAACATGATGGTATTTCACCTCAATATGTTTCGACTTTTAGCGTACAACTCCTGACGCAATGAGCTTGATAGCCCCTTGATTGTCGCATCCGATCGGTACTGCTCGATTGCAAGCCATTACTCCCATTCCGTCCGCTGCTTCCTTCAGCATTCGCTTGAGCCAAAGACTCTCCCGGGTAGCATGTGATGCAGCAATGTATTCGGCCTCCAGGGTGGACAGTGCCACCACGCTTTGCGACTTTGCTTGCCAATGGACTAGTCCTGACATCACAGGCCCGTCGCTGCCATTGGTCGCAAGCCCGAACAAACATCCTCCAACCGACTTCCGGGTGGTGAGGTTTCCCGCCCAGTCAGAGTCAGTGTACCCGACAATGGAGATGTTGGTATCGTGTGAACTTAGGGGAAGTCGGCGATAGTGGATTCGAAAGTCCGAAGTGGTCTTGAGGTATCATAGCACTCGCTTTGCTGCCATTGTGTGCATTTCGAGAGGCTGGATATTGTACCGGCTGAGGGCGGTAACGCTGTAGGCAATGTCTGGGCGACTTCCTAGGGCCGCGTACATGAGTGATCCGACCATGGATAGGTATTCTCGTTAGCAGATGCTGAATCCTCCATCCTTGGTCTTCTCGATCTCGATTCCTAGGAAACGCTTTGCCGCACCGAAGTCGCACATTTTGTACTTCTTTTGGAGTAGCTGCTTGATCCGATGTCCTTCCTCACCATTATGCACAATAAGCAGGTCATCCACATATAGAACTAGGAGAACTCCTTGTTGAAGGTACAGATTCGGATCTTCAGCTGATTGTCAAAATCCTATGGATTGCAAGTATCCGTCGATATCCTCATACCAGAGTCTGGGTGCCTGTTTCAGTCCGTAGAGTGCCTTCCGAAGGATTAATACGCTTCCATCCGACGCGCTTCCATTCGATGCGTTTCCGTTCGACGCGCTGCCGTCTGACACGAGCCAGTCAATTCCACGTGGCATTTCCATGTAGATGTTGTCTCGGTCGATCTTCGGATTTAGGAAAGCCGTCACCACGTCCATGTGATCGACGTCCCAGCCATACTGAGCGGCTAGTGCCAGTATCAATCGAAACATTACCATCTTGGACACCAGTGCATAAGTTTTGTCGTAGTCGATTCCTTCCTATTGTTCGTAGCCCTTGATAACTAGTCGTGCTTTATACCGAGTGGATCCGTCCGGATTAATTTTCCTCTTGTATACCCACTTACAACCGATAGTCTCCTCTACTGTTCTGTCAGTCGTAGGCGTATGAACGGTATTACCTTTCGCCACGATATCAAAGGTATGATTATCAACCAACACCTGCCATTCCTGGCGCATGGCTTCCTTCCATTGTCTTGCCTGCGGACTTCGAAGCACAGCTTTGTAGGTGGACGGTTCGGGTTCGATTTCCGCTTCATCAGTAGGCTCAGCGATTCCGAGACTCATAAAGGCGGATGCAAGGCGTTCCAAAGACACCAAGTCAACCCCTTCTTCGTGAGCCTTGCTCATTATCGCCTTATTCGTTTCAAGGCACACCTTGCTGCGCGTCCGTGCAGAGACGTATTCTTGCTCATCTGCCCATCTAGTCAGTCAAAGTGGGGGTTTTTTTTTTGAGCGTTAAGCCAGTTCTTCGCCGTAGCCAGTTACGGCATTGCATTCTAGCGGAATCTGTCGCTTGTCGGCATTGTGAGCTCTCGGAGTCTGTCACTTTGTCTGGTCAAGCCAGTTCATTTCTTGTAGCCTTATTCGGCGTTGTGAGCTCTCGGAGTCTGTCACTTGTCTGGTCAAGCCAGAGTTCTTCACCATAGCCAATTTATTTGGCATTGCAATCTCGTGGTCTCTGCGCTTGCCATTTTTTTTTTTTTTTTGATCTTCTGTCCGGCTCTTCGAGACAGGTATAATCACCCCGCAACTCACGCAAGCCAATTCACTTGTTCAGCGGGGAAATGGGATTTCTTGACTTACTGGATTCTTGTCCGGACGTGTCATTTGCTTCATCCATTTTATCCATTTCATCCCCTTCAGGGATTTCTTCTTGCAATTCGTCTGGATCCGGGTTTGGAAACACAATCGCTTCCAATTTCTGCTCGTTGGAGTGTGCATTTTCCTTTTCTTGAAATACTACACTGGAGCATTCGATTGCTCGTCCTGTTCTTCCCGAGTTGAAATCCCATAACCTCCATACTTTGGTGGTGTTGTGTACATATCCGAGCATCATGCAAACACTGGAGCGATTTCCGAATTTCTTCTCGGTTCTCTGGGCCGGCGGAATGTGCTTGTACACGCGACAACTGAATCTTCTCAGGTGCTCAATCTGCGGAGCTGTTCCGTAAAGTGCCTCATACGGTGTTCGATTTCCGGATAGGCTAGAGGTGGGGGATCTGCGATGCAAATAACATGCGGTCCTTATGGCTTTGGGCCAAAACTTTATCGGTACATTGGCATCCCACATCATACTCCGAGCTTTGGTGTTTAGGGTACGGATCATCCGCTCAGCCATTCCATATTTGTGTTGGGTGTATGGGGGGGAGGGTTTGAAGGTGATCCCCTTTTCTCCGAGCAATCCCAAAAACACTGAGTTGCTGTATTCTCCGGTCCCATTATCACTGCGAAATCGTTTGATGCGAAATCCTTGGGTTTCTACCCAGGCTTGGTAGTAGCGAAATTTTGCTGATATCTCTTCCGCCGACTTGGTGACCAGGAAATATACCTCAGTGTACCGGGTGCAGTCATCAATGTATATGATGTAGTATTGGGCACCTCCGATACTGTGCTTTATAGGTCCA
>Ga0307516_10001204_pt1 | contig 36093 bp, 45 predicted proteins | sample 19_EM_MG_FD_203310 | JGI IMG/M metagenome (GOLD analysis project Ga0307516, IMG submission 203310) | Populus trichocarpa ectomycorrhiza microbial communities from riparian zone in the Pacific Northwest, United States - 19_EM | ecosystem: Host-associated > Plants > Roots > Unclassified | place... | reverse complement strand
CGCTCAACGGGAATTGTGTGTGGTGCAGAAGGCCGGGGGAGTTCCGCTTGCTCCGGCCGAGATACTGAGGATTGTAACGGTGTCAACGGACAAGTCGAAGGAACTGGACAGATTTGTGAGGGAGAGGCTGGAGGAGGACTGGAAGACGAGGATGGTGGAGGTTGTTTAGGGCAGGCTGCTCCTTCCCGATATAGCAATGGGAATTTTCACCTGTATGGCGGGGGACGATCAACGGAACAGACGAACGTCTCTCTCTTCCTCCCTCTCGTCTCGGACGCGTAGCGGCCCAGCAACCCCGTTCGGCGCACCGCTCCCCACGCCCCTCAAAAATGGCCCCCTTTTCAAAGCCAGAAACAATCCTCAAGCAGGCCGAGGGCCTCGTCTCCGTCGGTCAAACCCACGCTGCCCTCCAATCCTTGACGGAAATGTTCCTGTCCAAGAGGTTCAGATCCACCCCTCTCGTTTCCCTCGAACCCATCATGCTCCGTTTTGTCGAGCTTTGTGTCGAGATGCGAAAGGGCAGGGTCGCCAAGGAGGGTCTGATGCAATACAAGAACATCGCTCAAAATTCAAGCGTTGCTTCTATCGAGGTCGTGGTCAACCGTTTCATCCAACTTTCCGACGCCAAAGTCCAGGAGGCTCAGGAGAAAGCCGACAAGGCTGTCGCCCTCACCGATGTCGATGATCTCGAAGCAATGGAGACCCCAGAAAGCATTTTATTGGGAGCTGTAAGCGGCGATCAGAATAAGGACAGAACGGATCGTGCCCTCGTGACCCCCTGGCTCAAGTTTTTGTGGGAGAGCTACAGAACCGCTCTCGAGACGCTGAAGAATAACGCTCGGTTAGAGGTTATCTACCAGGCACGTCACCGCCCCTTCCCCCGCCGCCTTCTCGTCTCATCCTCACCTTATTCAGCAAATCGCCCAACAAGCCTTCAAGTTCTGCTTAAAGCATCAACGAAAGGTCGAGTTCCGCCGCCTATGTGAGACTCTTCGTCTCCACCTCGCAAACGTGGCCAAATATGCTTCCCAACCCCACGCGATTAACCTCTCCGACGCCGATACCCTCCAACACCACCTCGATACCCGCTTCGCCCAGCTTAATGCCTCGGTCGAGCTGGAATTGTGGCAGGAGGCTTTTCGTTCCGTTGAAGATGTCCATAACCTGTTGACCATGTCCAAGAAGGCTCCCAAGCCTTCTATGATGGCTAACTACTACGAAAAGCTCACAAAGATCTTCTTGATGAGCGGTAACGCTCTCTACCATGCCGCCGCCTGGAGCAGATATTACGCCGTCGTCACCTCCATGGGTTCGAAGTCCGAGGCAGAGATCGCAAGGCTGGCTGGACAGGTTTTAGTCAGCGCCCTTGCCGTTCCCGTCGGCGCCCAGGCCGATGAAGGCGCCGTCGTCGAGGATGGTAAAGGCAAGAACAATCGCCTCAGCTCTCTCCTTCGGTTATCTCGCATTCCCACGCGCGCTGGCCTCCTTCGAGATGCCCTCCTCCGTAACGTTCACAAGATCTCCCCGGAGACCGTGAAGATCCTGTATGAAGTTCTCGAGGTCACTTTCGACCCTCTAACTCTCTGCGCTTCCGTCGCCCCCCTCCTACGTGCGCTCTCGGACGATACCGCTTACTCCCAGTACCTCCCTCTCCTCCAACGTGCTTTACTCTCTCGTTTGCTATCCCAGTTATCCCAGGTTTATTCAACTATCAAGGTTTCTAACCTCATGGAGCTCCTCCAACCTCTTAAGAACTCGGGCATCCCCGACGTCTGCACCTATGACGCCGAGAACGTCGAAGCCTATATCATGGGATGCGCTCGCCGCGGTGAACTGAGTGTGCATGTCGACCACGGTGCCGGCTCTATCACGTTTATCGACGACCACTTCGTCTCCACAGATGATCCTTCGTCTTCCACCTCTCGAATACACGAAACCCCCATTCAACCTTCCACTGCCGATTTGGTCAGAACCAGACTGAGCTCACTCGCGCTGTGTTTACACGATTCCTTGTTCGCCATCCGCCCGGAGCACGAGAAACTCTCCGAAGAGGAACAACAGGTCAAGTTTTCCCAGCTCGCGGCCGCTGCGAACGCCGAGAGGGAAGAACTCCGGAACCGGCGTGCCCTCGTTGCTCGCCGGCGGGAACTCCTTACCGAGCTATCTCAGAAGAAAGAAAAGGAGGAGATATCACGTCGTGCTGAGTTGGCCAGGAAGCAGAAAGAAGGGGAGGAGAGGAGATTAATCGAAGAACGCCGCAGGCGGGAGGTCGAGAACGCCAAGAAGGAGATTGAGAACATCAGGACCGAGGAGGCAAAGAAATTTGCTCAGAGTCTCAAGGAGAAGGGAAATATTAAAGTGGACATTAATGTACGCCTGCTAGCGTCTCCTTCACCTTCCTTGCTCACGTTTGAGGAATTCCTGTTTAGGCTCTCGGAGATGTTAGCACCGACACCCTCATGCGAATGCATGTAGAACAACTGGAGAAGGATAAGCGAGAGTTGGCTGAGCGCATGCGGGTAATCGGCAAGTGGTTAGACCACGTCGAGCGAGCGTACAGGAAGGAGGAGCGCCCGCTCCTAGCCAAGGATTACGAATCACAACAGGAGAACGACCGTTTGATTTTCGAGACGCTTCAAACGTCTCGCGTCGAGAGCTCCAAACGACAACACCAGCTTAACCTCGAGTCCAAGACCCGCCTTTCTCGCATGCTAGTCGACTTCAAGGGGACCAAGGGAGAAATACAGGAGAGGAGGTGTAAAGAACATTCAGAGAAGCAGAAAGAGGCTTCCGGTAAATTTCGTGAAGAAAAGGCGAAGAGGATTGCCGCCGCCAGGAAGGAGCGCGAGGAGGAACGCCTTCGCAGAGAAGCCGAAGAACAGCAACTTCGCGAGCGAGAGGAAGAAGCGAGGCAAGAAGCAGGTCAGTTCCCGTATCTCCCACTGTGTTCAACCCGGATAATGACCTTCCACTCCAGAGCGCCTTGCGGAAGAGGAACGGGTGCGCCTCGAGAGAGAAGCAGAGGAAGCCGCAGCAGAGGAAGCCAGGAAGAAGGAAGAAGAAGAGAAGCGTGAGGCTCTCCTCGAACAACGACGCAAGGAACGCGAAGAGTTGGATAAAAAGGCCGCTTTGCAACGACAGCGCGAAGAGGAGGCCGAGAACCGAAGGCTACGCAACCCCGCCGCCAAGAGTCAGCCACCGTCAAGTTCCACCCCACCCTGGCGAAGGCCAACGCCACAAGGTACCACTCCTTCAACTCCGCCACGCTCCGAAAGCCCCGCCCCTGCCACGGCCAAGTACAGACCTGGCGCATACAGTGCTGTGCGGGTTCAGCAACAGCCGACACAACCCCCCGAAAGGACCTCCTCCCCTGCCCCTGCCAGGACCGAAGATACGTGGCAAAGGAGGGGCCCATTGAAATCGGAGGACCCTGCACCCAGGCAGCCATGGAGACCCAGGGCCGTCGAAGAACGCAGGGCCGCCGAAGAGCCTCCCAACCCTACTCCTCAGGCGGACACCGAAGGCTTCCAAACTGTCGAAAAAAAGGGCGTTTGGCGACCGTCAAGACTGACGCGTGGAGCACCCCGGCCGTGATTTCGTATTATTCGTGAACCCCTGTATGCCACGCTTTTATGAGATCACACGTTTATCTACACTCTACACTAAAAAGTCCCTGGGTGATAAGTTATGGTTGCGGGTGCAAGGAGAGAATACGAAAGCGAATTTGGATAGCAACGTAGACAGATTGACAGAAGGACGCTTGTGGTTGCTCACAGCTTCTCGTCCTCCTCAGCGGCCGCGACGAGCATATCTGGAAAAAGCATGAGAAGAACGTCTATGGCCCACACGAACACCAGGACTCACCACCCCACACAGAATTCTGCATTGAGAACAGGATGTCGTCCGCGTCTGTGCTTGCGGAAACATTGATCATCGATAACGTGTCCCGGGTTCCGGGGCTGAACTCGGCAGAAGGAATCTCTGCCCTGTTACGTCGTTGGAGACCGCCGGGACGTGGCCGAATGTTTCCAAAGTCAGACCCCCTTGAATCTCTGTTCGAGGGTGATGGGGTTTCCGGGTCCCCATAAATAGACAATGGGCTCCCCCCGATCTCTCGTGTCGTGCTTGGGGGCGTTGTTGGGGTGTTATCGACAATGATAGAGGGTATATCTGTACACAGAACCTCAGTCTTGTTTCTCCTGGCAGGGCAAAAAGGTAGACCTTGTTCGTGAATATGACGGAGATGGTCCTTGAACCTCCGTCGATAAATGATCATCTTGAGGAGGGACCTGACTCGATCTAGGTTGACCAGATCTGTGACGAGCTTATTGGTCTCCGTTCGAACCACAAGATCCTTGAGCCTAGAGAGGTTTCAACGGCTCGGTCACCCGGTGAAAGCACAGTAACAAACATACACGAGGGCATCTCGATCCACGATAAGCTTGTAATGGGCCAGAAGCAGGAGCATTTCTGTAAACGACATCCCCTTTCCAGAATGATGCGTCACGTTGGCCTCATGATACAAGCGGCTGTAGAGAGCCTTCCGTTTCTTCACAGTAGAGTAGTTGATCCCGTCGAGAGCGTGCTTCAGCTCGGCGAGATCAACGCCTTGGACGACGTGCGAGGAGTTCCAGTCCATGTCACTTGCAGCCACAGTTGCCTTCAGGGTACGCAAGTTGTACCGGAGGGGGTAGATCCGAACTTCGAATATCCCGCTCAAATCCTGGTTCGGGAGGGGTCAGATAAAGGAATAGGGACGAAGGAGGGCATACCGCAAAGAAAGGTACGAAACGGTTCCTCTCGAGGTGTTGAGTCTTAGGGTTTGCGAACTTAGCCCATGCTTTCTTGAACGCCCGCATTTCATCTCGAGTGATCGATTTTGCCCCCCCGGTTAATTGGAACACATAGGAGAAGTTTTCCACAACCACACCTAGGTTCCAAGTGTCAGTGTCAGAGATAGTTACAAGAGGGTCGGGAACTACCAGTGAACATGTTCATGAAAATGTACTGTATAAGATGGGTCATGTCAGTATGGGGAAAAAATGAATGATCAAATGATTTAGTCACCATGCTGACAACGTTCCAAGCAATGAACAAACAGAATGCCCACCCAGGACTACCGCAATCCGTCTCCCGATCCGAGTTCGGACTCGTGCATCGTGGGTAAGTGAGAGTGCTATAATGAGAAAGTCAGTCATCAGATCCGCATGAGTAGTACAGCACCCACTAGTCATGCATATACTGGTTCCAACCCTCACCGCAGCTCATAAAAGCGAGCATGACCAATGCATTTGCGATGCTAGCATAATTCTGGTCGTGGTTTTCTCCAGAGCCCCATTTTGTTAGGCTGAAAACCTCAACAAACATGATGGCAAAGAACATGAACAGAATCAACCACAGCACCATCAAACTAAGGATAACGGGGAGACTCGAACTAGAACCAACGTCAGTCGAGACCTAGGCAAACCAACAGTTGTACATACATTGCCGTCTTGAACAACTTGTTCAGGCTGTCCGCTCTTTGGACAAGCTTGAAGGCGATTGCCACGATGAACAATTTTTGCAACGTGGTAAAGATGCCCTCCTTCGACCAAAATCGGACCACAAGTGTCGTGCTCAAACTCCCCAAGCCCACAACCGCATCAAATATATTCCAGCCATTCGCGCGAAAACTGCGCCATCCAAGCCCGTAACCACGGATAGCAGCATCCAAGATGACCACGCCGGAGATTGCCAAGAAGAAGTCGTCTACAGCTCGTCAGGCGGGAGGTATCGCACGGAGAACACAAGATAAGGGACGTACTGCGGATGTCATCGGTAACGCTACTGGCGGCATAGGACTGCGTCATGAGGGCGAAAACGTGCAGGACATACAGGAAGGTCATCACGCGACTCCACCATCCTCGCTTGTGTACCGCACGATCAAAGCACCACGCTCGGAAGGCGGAGGTGGGCCTGACCTTAGGTCGCTTTGATGGCCGCTGGCGTGATATCAACCTCTTCAAGTCGATCCATTCCCGTTGGGGTTGTGTCAAGAAAGCAGCGCCAGTCCTCGCGCTGAAGTTACCTATAATGATACTACGTGGGTGAGTGAGTGTCAAATGCTGACCGTGTTACTACAAAGCTTACCTAACGAAAAGAGTGAATATGATTATTCCACCGAGGAGGATGTAGATAATGAAGAAGAAGGCATTGAACTCTGCTGAGTTGGTCTGAGGCTGTTGATCCGGTCCCGTGATGCTTGTGGCTGCCCTCATGACATCGGTCCAGCCTTCGAGTGAGACTATCTCGAAGAGGATGAGGAGCGAATCACGGAAGTTGTCAAAGGAGAATGAAGTCGAAGGTGACGGGTTAGACCAAACCCTGGGCACCGGAAAGGGGAATGCAGCCGAGTCTTGAATGGCTTGATAACCAAATTCGCCCACACAGTCCGACAACCCTCCCACGGCGCTGTCGTTGCAGCTGCCCATGCGCCCGGCAAAGATGTTGAGGCCCCACACCGCGAATGGAATCATGTAGAGAACGGCCAGCACGGCTGCGTCAAGGATACGAAGGGCACCAGAGATGATCAAGGATTGGAATGTCGTCCGCATCTTCTCGATGAGCGTGATAAGCCGCAGCACACGCAGAGCCTTCAGCGATCGAGTCAAACGGCTGAGACCACCGACGAAGACGAGACCGGTGCCGATGTTGATAATAAGACCAATTAGCACGAAGAAGTCAAAAATGTTCCAAATGCTCCGTAAATAAGCGTTGGGGGTGAAAGATAGACCGTCCGCCGTGATTTTGATAAGGAATTCGAGAAACAATACCAAACCTAGGGACGCTTCGGCGATATCGAACCAAGATCCCCTGATGAGACCCAGCCTCGCGTAGTATTCCCGCCGGTAAACCGGAGTGGCGATGCTCTCTACCGCAATTCCAGCTATAACCGTGCAAAGAATGAGGAGCTGGAAGATGGGATGCGCTAATCGAGAGTGCGTTTGGCCAAATATCCGTTCTCCGCCAGCAGGTTCAACAAGTTTTTGACACCACTGCCTGATAATGTTCTTCTGGGAGAATATCCAAAACGTCTTGTCGTAGGATGGGTGATTGCGTATGAAATCGGCCTTTTGCGCGTGTCGCTCGTATAGCGCGTCGTTAGTATCCTGGGATACTTGGTTCTCTGTATTCAGTGCGGCGAGCATTTCTCTGGGGCCATTTTGAGAAAAGTCTAGCACCGAGTCTTAAGATCACTCACAAATGACTTTCCATTTCGTCATCATTGGGATCCGATGGGGCCGTGCTGTCCCGCCGCAGGTTCTTGAGGTTGGTGAGTGGTATCTCGGTCGTGGTTTGTTCACCAACGAAAAAGGTTTGTAAGAGCTTGAGCGAGCGCGAGGGGTAGTGCCCGGGGCCTTTCTTCGCTTCGGCAGATACCTACTCAGATGATCGGTGAAGGTTCGGGCCCGTATCCGACTGAAATGTACCTTGGCACTAGGTTCCCGTTTTGGGACGCTGTAGTCTTGAACCAAAGCTTTCTGCATCGGCAAGACGAGGCTGGAGGGTAGATTGTCCACAGCGATCGCCTTCGGAGCGGGGGCAAACCAACGATATGGATTAAGTTTCTTCGTCCAGGAAACCTGAGTTTTCTCCTGCCGTTGGCTAGCCCAATAATGAGACGCCTGTCTTCCTTTTTTAGCCTCCTCCGCAACATCGAAGTTCTCGTTGATGACGGCGATGAACATTTGCATCATGATGACTGCGAGTGTGTCGGAAAATGTGGTGAGGAAAGTCCGCACTATAGGGCTAGAACACTTACAGTTCGCGAAAAGCATCCAGCCGGTTAAGAACAGGATGACGACGATTGACTGCCGTACTGGTTGTGATGCAATGGCCGCGGCATACAACAACGTTGTCCAGTTCTCCGAGGTGAAGATCTGCCACATGCCCAAGAACGCATTGTAGATGTGGCCAAAGTTTATCATCTGGTCTGAACGCATGTACCCCCGAAGGAGTTGAACGGACACCAGAGAAGCAATAAAATTGACCAGGAGCAGGAACAAAATCATGTTGGTCATTCCATACATGTTCCCAAAGACAGCGAGCTGGTGGGAGTCAGCCAAGGCGGAAGGAACATCTCAGGCGTGACTCACGAGCAAGGGCTTCATCCTGGGTACTTCCAAAATAACCCGGTAGAACCGCAACAACTGGAAAATAGTCAGCCACGGGTACACCGGCGAACTCCGCACAGGGGGGATTTGGATGGCGGTCGAGCCGATGGCCAGAATAAGATCCAACCAGTTCCTCCCTTTCCGGAAGAAGTCCCGCCAGTCCGGAAGGTAAGTCGCGAACCGCGCAATAATCTCGAGGTCGAACGCAATGGTAATCGCGAGCTCTCCGTTATTAAGGAGCTGCCTATGAATGGGCCCTGGGTCAACTGTACGGGTTGCTTGTATTGTCAGAGAGGCGAGAGCCAGGATGACCCAAAACCACTTTGTCATTTGGTAGCAGTCTTTGAGTTTGTTCCGTCGGATGGCGATCAGGCGGCCATCGATAACACCTAGGTTTTCGTCGTATTCCCCATCGATGTTGACGACCAAGCTAGAGGAAAAACAATGATAAATGTACAGGGGACGTCCGGTAGAAACGAGGACTTACGGAGCTGCGCCGAATGCACTCTTTCGTGTTTCTTTTCTAATCGCGGAGAAGGTGTTGGTGATCACGGCGACGAAGAGGTTAATAAGCCAGAAGTTTAGAACGATGACGCAGGTAATGTAGAAGAAGCAGGACAAGAAGTATTCCGAATCTATCGTCAGATACATTGGACTAGTGAACTAAAAAATCTTGTCAGCACCTGGACCAACGAGCCGGAAATTAAAGCATACACCGGACTGAGTCGAGATGATCGCAACTTGAAGTGCAGCGTAGAAGAAGTTGTCATAACTCTCGATGTTGTTGAACGGGTTGTCTCCTTCCTGGTACGTCGTCAAGTAAGGGGTCGCGTCGATCCGAACGGTTGACGTGCCTTGCAAACTTGGCCAATAGGACAAATATACCCCTTGGTTCCCCCCCGGGCCCCATCTTGCTTGATGTATGGCATCTTCTCCAACGTCTGTGGGTCAATCCACCCTCCGCATGCCTTGTTTGAGATCTTGGTCTCCGGTTCGCCCAGAATGGGCTGTAAGAAACAAGAGCGACGAAACGAACCCTTGAAAGATTCGATTCCGATCACTCTAGTTTAATTGGGTCAACGCGAGGGTATCAACACAACCTAGAGTCCACGCACGAAAAAAGTAGCATCGCGAACAAGACAAAGTAAGCCACGCTAGCCAGTAGGGGGCGGGCGGTCTTCAAGGAGCGCATTATGGTCTGGACACCATTGAGTATGAGGATTCGGCAAAGTAGCGGGACACTTACGGTGGTACCGGATGTGACGGCCAGTAATCGGGAAACTTTGAGGACGCTCAAGGCTCTGAAGATTCCGATGTACATTGAACCCCTCTCTATTCCCCCGGTCGCGAGTGCAAATGAGACCCAGAAACAGAGGATTGACAGGAAATCAATTCTGTTCCAGCTCTGACGAAGGTAGGGCATGTTCCTCCTTGTGGACTGATGAGTTTGTTCGATGATGAGTCTGAAGGGAAGCGAAACTGTTTCGGGTTTGTCTGAACGGAGCGCGTTTGTCAAGAAGTTAGATTTGGGGTCGTCTCGAACCATGTCATGAGTCCGCTGAATTGTAGTTATAGTCTTCTCCATCATTGGAGTCCTCGTCTCCGTCCCCGATCGAGTACGGGTGGTCGCTGGCGCACCACTATTCGCCGTGTCCACCGTTGATCTGTGATTCAGCTCAAACGGCTTGAAGAAGTTGTTTTCCATCCGCCGCAACCGATGACTTAGGGTTTGTGCCCGAGCCGTGCCAGATCGACTCGTTGATGGAGTGTAAGTTAGGCTGGGAGTAACGGCGTTGCGGGTAGGTTCGTCCTCGGGTTGTTTGAATGGGGAGGTAAATATGGAGATGAAGGGGACCTCTGGGTCCAGGATTAATCCGGAGACGCATATCCGTGCGAAGCATTCGATTCTGCGGAAGTGGGTGTAAGCGAAGTGCCACGAGGTTATGCGGATTTGCGTACGTGAAAAAAACGAAGAGAGTGAACAGTGCGTAATCTTCCCATTGGTGGAAGTAGCCTCTCAGTCGGAAGGGCTCCGCACCAGGACCGGCGACGGTGAGGGAACGAGCGGATTGGATAGATAAAACGACAAGATGAAATGAGATCAAAAGGAGAATGATAGGTTCTGTCCATCTAGGGGCAAGAGGTTAGCAGACGGTCACGACCCGTTCGCTGATGGGAGACAACGTACGGAAGAAGTAGAGTTCGATACATGAATAGCCTGGTTGGGTTTGTGGGACCCATGAAACCCAGCGCACGCCCCCGTATAGGCAAGCTCTTCCTGAGATCTGGCAGGGCAGGGTATTCGGGCTCCTCGGGGTCATCGTCGCCTTTTCGCTTGGAGGACATTTCTTCGCCCACATCATCCAGTCTTACGTGTTCATCCAATCCCCTCCCAGCGAGATTAACGACACGGATGGACATGCGTCGAAGACTTCGAGAGACGGATTGTAGGGTTGTACCCGTCTTCTTGAGTGGAGAGGGGGAAGTGCTATAACGATTCGACTTCCGACGAGACCTGGGGCCGGCACCAGTTAAACGTTCAGGGTCTTTGACGTCGTGTATACTCCAGCCTGGTGGGTGGTGGTGAGACATGTTGGCGGTAAGGTGTACTTCGTCGTCCTCATCGTCTTGGAACGTTGGAATCAGGGAAGCAGAGGAAGGGCCAGCCTGGGTGGTCAAGTATGTGCCTCCCATCCGAGATCTTGGAGGTGTATCGTCGTCAGGTGAGACGGAAGGTGAAGCGAATGGATCATCATCGACAGAGAAGGTTCGCGTGCTGGTTTGTACCGTTGGGTGAGGAAACGAGTCCCTGGACGCTGACCAACTCGGGCGCCGCCTAGCGACCGATCCTGGACGGTCTCTTGGAGACAAAGAGGGGGAGGGGGGGAGAGACGTCGCCAGCCCTGCTGGTGTCCCTGTGAGATCCACTGCGGAAGAGCTTGAGGTCGACTGGAGATGCCTTCGGGGCTGATCCATGCGCGGAGAGTCGATACCGGCAAGCGACGTCCTCCGAGAGGACTGGGCCTGCTCTGAACGGAGATTGAGCGTTTGCGCTGTGGGGTTAGCCAGAGGCCAGTCTATCCTATTCGAAGAGGGGCTCGTAAGAAACGGCGAGAGCGGGAGAGTCGGGAGATGGAGAGACCGATTAGTTGGATGAGATACGGTACTTATAAAGAGTTGGGGGGAGTACAGGGAGCGGAATGACGGAGGCGGAATGAGTTCAAGTGCCAGCCACAGCATAGACGCACAACATGTCTTTCTTCCGCTCCTCGTATCGCACCCTCGTCAGTCCCAAATAACCCCCAGAAATTCACAAAAAAACTGAAAAATATCCCCCGAGCAGCAACGGCACGCACACGAGAATCCGGTAATTTTTTACTCGTGTATTCTCGGCGCCATCGGTCCAGTACTCGCAATCGGTGTCCCCCCACTCCGAAAATTGTTCGGTTGGCAGCCAGCAGAGAGGATTCCTACCACTTATCCCCGTGCGTACCCCTAATCTCTCGTCCCGCTCTCCACTTTTATCTGACGTCGACACGCGCAAATGCAGTCCCAAACCGGCCACGGGTACCAATCCAGGGATACGAGGATGAACAGTGAACAGGCAACCTCCCGTACTCTAGCCCTGCCGCAATAGATGCATTTACCCCTGCCCATTTCTCCCATTCCAGTTGTGCGAGACGCGTCACATCTTTCAACGCCCAACCCGAACGACCCCGATCGTCCGTTGGAGGACCTTGGCCCAAGAACGAACGGCCATGGCGCACTCTGAACCGGTCTCTGCCCCCTGGGTTGGCCGTAGCAGTGCGCGCATTACTTGTTCCTCATGGTAACTGTTGCAGCAATATGCCGAAGACGGGTCACTCGCCACTGAGACTTTTTACCGTGATCGACCGTTATTTACTTTTCGCCAAACAACCTCTTCCTTCCCAGCATGCCCCCACGTTCGCGCCCAGCGTGCCAGATCTGCCAGGCATCAGAGTCAAAATACAACTGCCCTAAATGCAGACTTCCCTAGTAACTTACCTACGTTGAGCGCCCACCGATCTTTACCTGACTACCTGAAAGTTGTTCACTTGGGTGTTACAAAACCCACCAAGGTTCGGGAGTTGTGTGGGCTGTAATACCGCTAGGTGCTCACCTTACCGCTAGCACAACCTAGCTGTGTTCCTGCAAGCAGCATGACTCCCGTTGGGCCATCAGAACCGTCCACAGGTCCGTGAGCTTGCCCCGCGCGATTAACCACTGACACAGAATGCAGACCTGGAGCGACAGGTAGGCAAGCCTCTCCGGCCGCTTACCTCGTTGGAATGGCCGTACGTTCCGGAGGAGTCCGCTTACCCCGACCCTCTTAAACGGGACGATCCAAAGATCGTTCAACTGCCTCAATACGAAGCGATAGGTAACTCACTACTCTTCGTTCACACGACGACCGATACGAGTTAGATCTTTTATCAGCTACATCCGTTGCCGTGCGGAACGCGCTCTCTGAGCACCCAAGTCTAAAGCCACTCCTCAGATCGATAGACTCATTACGGGGTACAGAAAGAGAAGCGGCTCTCCAGCGTGCGTTAGGTGTGTCGCCAGCAGGCCACCACGGAGACTTGGGCATAGATAGACTTGGCATCGAAGGAGATGATGTCAAAGCCGTGCGACAGCTCTCTTCTGCCATCGAAGGAGCGATTAGAGGTGACAGGCCGGGTGCGTTGGGTCTTGACCTCGACGGTGAATGACTGTGAACGAGGTGTGTGCCCCGCACGTTTACATCCCTCGCATAGTCCGTCTTGTGCGAATCGTATCAATCGAGTTGACTTTGCAGACGCAGAAAATGAATGGAACACTTTCGCCGACAGGTAAGCAGGTTGGCAGAGCGACGCACACGACCACAGGCCGGAGCTGCGGCCTAGTGCGTCTCCGAGACTACACGTGGGGTGGGAATAACAGAGTCTACCCGACCATGCTTCTTTTGCGCCCCCTGAGGCGGACTGTGAACGACAATGAGGATGAGTAACAGGGCGGGAGGCGGCACTCACCATCCTCTAATCGCCTTTCCACCGCCGACCAGTCCTTCCCCATCCCTTTCTTGTACGCTTCTAGCACGGCGAAGAACATCGGTTCCGAGTCTGGGTGTGTGGACGCAAACGCGCGCTCAAGCACGTAAAGGTCCACCGCCTTGTCTTCAACTAGGGCCGACGTGTATGCCAGCCCAAAGTCGATCAGCACCTAGTGTCTGGTTGATCAGGGAGGGCACCGGCGTGCGTGCAAGCCGCATACCAGTTTCGTTGACAAAGGGCCCTTGGTGGCAAACGGATGCCTGATGATCATGTTGGATGTTGTGAGGTCGCCATGGATGATATCTGATCTATGCATCTTGGCAATTTCAGACCCAATTAACCGCATAATTTCGTCTGCACAAGACAGGTCAGAAGGGGAAAATATGGTAGGTGTGAGAGACATACCTATCGTTACTTGATACTCATCGAGAGGATCGACGTGCGAGACGGATTCGCCACTCGCGTCAGTGGTATCGTCGTCGGGGGATTCCTCCGGCTCGAAAAGCTGTTCCTCTTCGCCTTCTGCACCACCACCGAGCAACATCCGGATACTCTTTCCTTCTATCCATTCGATGCCGAGGACACGTTCTGTGACATCCACCATGCGGATACCTGGGACACTTACGCCTGATCTGAAACGGGTCGGTGTCCCGGGGTAATTGGAGGTGTACCGGGTAGACGTACCTCAGGCACCGAAGCAGAGCTCTCGCTTCCCCCGCAACCCGAGCGCGAGTGAGATTCGCATCTAGCGATGGGTGTCGATACTGTTTCTTGAATCTGTGCTTCAACAGGATGGGGACCCCGGCACCAGGGTCGAAAGATGTGTGAATGTAAGCTTTGTAAACTTTCTGCGCAGCCGGTGTGAGACTCTCGTTCCGCCGCATTGGGGGGAGACGGCTCACAGCTTCGGCCCCTTGAGAGATTTGGGTGGAATCCGCGATGAGTGAAGCGGTGGCCATCTCGTGGACTGATCGGCGCCGCAACCCTCTCGTCCTTTCAACCAACTTGACTTCAAGCTGATCTGTAGACTCTTTATCGCAACAAGGCCGCGTCCTTCCTCGGGACACTGTGCTTTCTCCATGGGTCGTCGAAAGAACAAGAAAAAGTCGCATTGGTCCGCCTACAATCCCACTGATACCTCCCCAGACGCTCCCGAGGGCGGTGCTCCAGGAGGGCCTGCTTTCTTTCACTACCATCCAGGTAGCTCCGGCATAAACCAGTCCTGGTGGTTCAACACATTTGGGAAACAGCAGGACCCTCTGCTCGAAGGCGAAGAAGATCCTGCCACTTCGACGTCGTCCGAAAACAAGAATGAAGTTCGGAATGAGTTTCCTCTCGAGCCCAAAAGTTACGACCCCAAGTACAGAGAGTACCGACCACCGCCAAGGCCCCCCTCCCCTCCATCCCGTCCCCACCACCCACGTTCCCGCACAGCCACACCACCCCGTCACCATGGCCCCTCCTTAGAATACATTGCAACTTCGGACGATCCGCCTAGTTTGCTCACCGACCCCACGTCATCCAGAAAATTACTCGTGCTCGATTTGAACGGAACCCTCCTCCATCGTTCTCCTCACCCGAGTAGGAACGCACCGCGTTATCCTATACCAGGGCAAGAGGGGTTTCAACCCAGACTACGCTCGGTCCACCCTCGTCCCTACCTACCGTCTTTCAAATCATATATATTCCATCCATCGAACAAGGAGTGGCTTGATGTCATGGTCTGGTCCTCTGCCCAACCACATAGCGTGAATGACATGGCCGATAAGTGCTTCCGCGACGAAAAACACCACTTCGCCGCCATCTGGGCTCGAGATACATTGGGTCTCCCCCAACATCTTTACAGTACGGCAATTCCTTCAATCACACGTGTCGTCGTTGATACTCAATATACGTCTGCCGCCTTAACTTTGTTCCTGGAATGCTACGATTCCCCCCAAAGATCGCAAAGTCCAGACGTTGAAAGATCTGAACATACCCTGGTCAAAGCTGTTCACACCCTCTGAGCCTCCTGGAGCGGAATCCCACCCCGCTCTCCGCCACACGGCGATGTCCACCTTGTTAATGGATGATTCCCCTCGTAAGGCGGAGCTCCAGCCTTACAATCACCTCTGTGTGAAGGAATACTCAAATGTAATGCGGAATCGGGACCTCGCCTCAATGCTGGAGGAGAAGGCTCAGGATAGATCCCCATCACCCCCTCCCTCCGCTGAAGAACCAGAACCGCTGCTCCTTCCTCCGCCCCCGCCTCCTCCCCCTCCCCAACTCCCTCTTAACATCCCACATTCCCTCGTATCTCCAACGATCCACCCCCAACGCCCAACGCCATTCAACTTACCACCTACCCCTCTCGATCCCCCATCGGACTTTCAATTTGACCAGTCTGTGGGCATTCAACCGGGTGCTACACTCCTTAACCCTCTCCCATTCACGACCAACACAGGGGGTTATCCCCGGTTGTCTGGGGATAATGGCCTTGGGATTGCTCCCCAGATGCTGTTTAAAAACCTTCCCCCGTCAATGGTAGGTTATCAGAACCCACCCCAACAGTTCTCCCAGACAATGAACCCCTTTGCGCCTCCCCGGCAAACACACCGCTCCAAACCAAAACCACACCCTCCCCTCACAGAAGCCCCCGCTCAGCCCGTACCGTCGACACAGGGGAGCCCGTTGCCCTTGGTTGGGACCACGGCCATGGGATTGAAACCCCCATCTGTCCCTCCTCCCCCCATCCCAACCTCCAAAAAACGAAAACGGAAGGGGAAGCGAGAAGTAGAACGCGGAGCGTCCAGGGCCGAACCAGTTCCAGAAATCGAATACGACGAGACGCTTCTTGCCGTCATTGGCATCTTAGATGAGGTCAGGCACCAGTCTAATGTTGCTTCGTGGGTGAAGGCGAACGGCCTTTGGGGTCCGCACCCCCCTCGGAGTCTGGTCAATCCCAACATTGACGTGACAACGCACGACCTTTTGGGCAACAACCGCGAGGGTATGACCACTTTGAGCGATAGCGGATCCATGGACAGCGGAAGGCGCGGGAAAGGGAAGAAGAAACGTTGGGATGCTGCTCCAATGATGGAGGGGTCGGACGATGTCGGTCCACCGTATGTACCAACGACTGAAAACCGGGATCGGTCAAGCACCCCAGAGATGCCATTGTGGTTCGGAAACCCTTCTACGATGCGACATTGGGTGGGCCGAGGGAGGGGTGCACTCGAGGCCGCAGGAATCCCCATTGAGCATGGTCTCAAGCAGTAGTTCTCTCTGCTTCCCTTGTACGTGCAGCGATACCGGTCGTCATGCACCAGGATGAACGGATGATGTGAGAAGGATAATCCATAAAACATTAGATACATAAAGGTCAGGGGCGAAAAAAGAGAGGTATTAGGAACTATCAAGCGTAAGGTGGTCAATCCGATCCGTCCGTTATCCATTGGTCATACCACATCCGAAACGCGAAGCACAGACGGTCCCTCCGAGTAGTCCGGTTGTCAGATAGAGAAGAAGGGCTGTTCTGGGTTGTGCGGTTGTTGCTGCTTGGAAAAGGGGTTTGTTCCGGTCTTGTTCATCGTGGCGCCGTACCTATGGGGGAAGATTAGGGACGATGCGGCACAAAAAATTGACGGTTGAGACGCGCCTCAATGGGCCGTAGTTTCCAAAAGTATCGATACCATCGTCCGCATTGGCGATCAGGTTCGCGAGGTGAGCATGCTCCTGGTCGGTCCGGGTGGGGCCTCTCTGTGGGCCCGTTTTCGGAAGGTTCGCCGCCTGGGATGCAGGTGATAGTCCAGGGCTTGGAGATATTCCATTTGTCCTGTTCTCGAATGTCCCAGGTAGATTGAAGGATGGGATCGAGCTCTGTTGTGGTGGAGAGAAGGGGGTAGGGGAAGGAGAGGAAACCGGTTGAGTAGGCGCGAATGGGTTATTTGACCCGAACCCAGTCGGCTGGGTGGTCAGAGGGGCTGCCTGGGGTTGCAAGAGCATCTGTTGTTGTTGTTGCTGCTGCTGCTGAAGGAACAACTGTTGCTGTTGCTGCTGGCGTAGCCATTCCTCTTGTTGTTGGGCGAGTTGGAGTTGGGCCTGTTGTTGTACCTGCAACTCTTGTTGTTGGCGCAACCATTCAGCCTGTTGTTGAGCCCATTGTGCTTGCATAGCCTCTTGTTGAGCCTGTTGGTGCCAAGGGTTGAAAGCGGTAAACTGTGGCTGAATTGTGGTGAATTGAGGCTGAAGCGCAGCGAACTGAGGTTGGGACGATGCATCGACCAACGGGAAGCCATTGTTGGGAGCCGGCCTGTCCGGGGTGTTGAGTGAGTCGGGTAAAACGAGAATATGCCTTGTGACGTACAGTTGATTGTTGTCATCGAAGAGGGCAGACTCAGTCGAATCCTGAGCTGCCTTCTTTCGTTTCTCCTCCTCCTCTCGACTCAGCCGAAGCGCCTCCTGGAGGTCTCGATCTTCCGCAGTAAGGTGGCCGGTCTCGGCTGCGGCAGTCTTTCTACTCTCCTCGATCGCTTTACGAAGATCATCGTCGGTAGGGTTGCCCTGCGTGTTCTGACGAGACCGAGACCTCCTCCGTTCGTTCTCATCCCCGAGTTCGCCATCGTCGACGGGGGATCTGGAGGTCATCCGATCCCGCATGTGAGCTCGCGACCTTCGCTCTTCTCGCAACCTAGTATCGTCAGAGAGGAGATTGGTGATGTCTTTGGCCTTCTGACGGACATTTGCGCCTTGATCCTTGCCATACTCGTCGACGAACTGAAACTCCTTGAGTGTCTTGATAACGTAGACGTTGTCACGGAAATATATGACGACGTTCTCCGAGCCAGCGTGCAAACAGTAATCGAGAAGGGTTAGCGACTGAAACAAATACTGCATGTTAGCAATTGGCCGGAGAGGGCGGGTAGCGCTGTGCGCACTTTGAAAACATGTCTCCAGTTCTTCCCTTTGTCATTCAGTCGCTTGTCCAGAACCTCCATTATCTCGACAAAGTCATTCCTTGATAAAGTCGGAAGGGATTAACGCGAACTGAACTGAAGTGGAACGAGTGTGAGCACGAACTGGTTGTATGTCATCTGGGCAATCTCGTTCATCTGGGTGCCAGAGGGACCCCAGGGGTCGTTGGAGGTGGCATCGCGAACCTTCGCCTGGACGTCCGAGTAACCCTTTGTGTAGTTTTTGGCGACACGAAGAGCGCCCTTGCCAAAGTGTTGTATGGACATGGCGAAGATGGCGGGGATGAGAAACCGGTCGCTTTCCTTTTCGGTACGCCGAAGTGGGCACTCTGATCCGCAAACTGCGCGACTTGTCACGTCACAATCCTAGCCCGCGCCATTCCACACTCACAGCCCTCAGAATGTATTGCTACGCGCCGTGCGTGGGGGGAGGGGAGCTGAGGTGCTCCACGCGGTGAGTGGATCCAGAATCCATCGACATGAGTGACATGGCTCAGCCCTTTAGCACACTGGTGGTGAAACGGTTATCATCCTTGCCTTCCAATTTCCAAAGCAAGGGGCGGGGGTTCGACTCCCCCCCAGTGTACCTTTTTCCCACTTTCAGTGTTCCAACAAAGAAACTCCTTGTATCGCTCTAAAATACCGGCGGACATTCTGTCTATTACCTAGCCATGGTGAGGGGGTAGGTCTCGTGGTCACTGGCAATTCGCGCATATTTTTCCCGCTTACGGTCCTTCCTGCTGCTGAAGAAACAACTGACGAGACGAGGTAAGTACCCGTATGCAGTATGCTTCAAATAAAAACCTACCAGACGGCGAACGCGATAATGAAGAACAGCGCTCCCCCAACTGACGCCCCAACGATTACCGCCTTGTGTCGTTCGAAGAAGGACCCATCCGGGTCCTCGAACCCGAGCACTCTGTTCGGAAGCTGTGACACACTTGGGGGATTTGCTGGATCGTAACAGTAGTGCTTGAAGCACTTCGTGCAGAGGTCGGAACGAGGGACAGCCGGGGAAAGCTTCATCCTCCCTCGGTCCACGGCGGCACATTGGAGACAATTGGGCCAATCGGGGTCAGGGGAGTTTGTGTCTGGCTTGAAACCACCGACGGTGTTCGCGTGAACTTGGTCCAAGAACAGGTGGGTGTGGCGTGGAGAATAGGACAACTTAAAGGTATTAGAACTTATCGGAGGTAAATCTGGGTGCCCTTCGGGTTGTCAGCGATCGGACGCACTTTGAGACAGGTTTTTCCCCTTTCAGTGGTGGAGCGTTGGGGAGGTACAGGACCAGGGGATACTCTGGATTCTGTGTGGACGTTGGATCACACCCAAACAATGTCGGTCGCATATTCAATCCCATGGATACAAAATCATCGGGGGTGGCTGGGATTGGAGGGAATCTTTTATGAGAAGACGCCAGAATATTGTTCAGCCTCAGGTTAGTGTTGACGGGTGATGTGCCACTTCGAGAGGTGGTGAGTCCACGCCGGCGGACGTCACAGAGGGAAACTCACTTGGGCCAAATGTCACGAGTGTCGGCACTGCAAGATGTCAGCTATACTGAAGCGTCCGGGAGGGGTCACCTGCTTACCTCGAATCCGCCGCGAGGATGAAGTCGACATCCCGGGAGTTTACGAGCAATGGCCCAAGGGGGATGTTTTCAAGGTTTAGTCCACCGTCAATCAATTCCAACCACCTTGTATTCGCATCGATGTACGTGTCATTTTTTATACCATTGAAAGGCTGAGCACCGGGTGTAAGATTGCTATTCGCACAGAAACCAACCAAAAACTCACGCTGGGCCAGTTTGCAACATCGTCCGCCCTCGTCTCAATGGAGTTGAGCAACATCGAGAGGATGCGCACTAGGCCGGCATTATCCTTCTTTCCCCAACCATCGAACAACGTTTGACCCTGACGAGAGAAGTTGAGCGCGAAGGCTACGGCGAGTGCGGGAAAGCTGATCAACCTTGTCTAGGAGAATCTGTTAACATGCGGGATCAGTTACGGGGTACTTATGGTCAACCAGTTTCACCCACATTGAAAAGGCTGGAACTTGTGCCGATTACGAAACCGGCCTGGTCAAAGCCGGTGACGCAGCCGGTGCCGTTCTCCGGCTTTCCGTTTAGCAAATGTGTGCCAACGTAGGTCAAATTGACCATCGCGGACAAATTGGGGTCCCAAGAGCCCATCTCGAATGGGCTAACCTGTTAAACCAGGTGAAGGTTAATATCTGGAAATGATTCAGAGGCAACAGCGACGCACCTCATACACAGGTATGTTGTGAGGTGTGAATCCGTCCAATTTCACCCCGGACGGACGGGAATTAAAGACAATCAGCGGCAAAGGGACATTATACCCCTCGAACATGGGGTTACGGGGGAGATTGGACCACAGCTGTCCCGCACCGTGCGACGATTCATCGGTAAAGAAGTTATTGCGAGATGTTTGGTTGAGGAAATGGTACGACAGCATCCGAGACCATGCATCGGTAATACTCGTGTCTCTGTGGGTGGTCACACGAGTCAGCATGAAGCCAGAGGGTACGGTCGACAACGCACACTCCAGTGAATGCCTTAGCAACGACGCTGGTGATAACGCTCTGGAAGAAGAAAGTGTTTCTGTCATCAAGGATGTTGAAACCCCCCGGAAGGAAGAGGTCAAGGTCTAGAAGCCAGCCAGTAAGGTCTCCGCCATTGCCGTACACGAGATCAGGAATCGTAGCAAAATCGTTAAGGTAAAGCGACCCCGTAAACCACGAACCACCTAGAGTAGACGCTTCTCCAGATAATTCTCACAAAATGCTGACAAGTGGTCCAACTTACCTGACAGTCCAGAGATGTAGGATGCTACCTGGAGGAGTCCGCCCGTGCCCGCCGATTTGGCGGATGAATTTCTAGCGTCCAGGGCGGAGGTGACGCCAGCAGCGTATTGCGCAGCTCTGAACCCGCCGCCAGAGAAAGCGATTCCGACTCGTGAAAAGTTCTTGCTCAAGGCGGAGATATCGTATCCGATCTGTGAGCCGGTCCCTAGCCAGTCCTGCCAAGCTTTCGGAATCACTGTTGATTCGCGGGTGTTAATGTATGCGCTCTCCCGTGGATGCAGAAGTTGCGTTTTGGCCGTGAACTCTCGTAGGAGAGGGTTTTGGGTGATATCCGGACATAGCGAGCCGGTTGCGGGTGCGTAGAGTTTGAGCAGCTCAGCGTCCTGAGCGAAAACATTGAAAATGGGAAGTAGACCGAGGAGAAGGAAGGGGGAAAACATGAGACGGGTATCGCCCGATGTCCCCGCTCGCCCTTTTATTTGCGGCCAGGGTCGCCCGTGCTCAGTCCAACCCCGTCCGGGAGGACTGAGCGCCAGCAGAAACGTCGGCTGTTTCGGACGCTAATCAGAGCATGATCGCATCCGACCACCATGACCCTCGACGTGGCTGGTGAGTACCTCGACTCTCCCTCTCAGCCCTCGCCGCCCACTCACATTCTCTGCCAGGTCCTAAGAAGCCTCTCAAGAGGAGACGCTTGAACGACCACGGCTCGGTCACGCCGGAGGACTGCCTCTTGGCCTCACAGCCCCTGCCATTGACCCTCAAATGCGGGGTTGTGAATTCCTGTTCTTGCTGTAACAGGCCTGTGCCTTTGAAACCGGACTGCTCCCTTCTTTGCGCAAGGTGCGCCCTCCTCTTGCCTGATTCAGTCATTCACCATATTCACCCCCCGAACCAGGTGCGGGGGGCTGACCTGTAACATCTGTTCGCGGACGTGTACCCATCTTCCACCCCCCCAGCCCCCTACTCCCATGTTGAGCTATTCCCCCACTCCCCCATGCACACCCTTGCCACCCTTGCCCCTGCGTCTGGCCGTGACGTTCCAATCGGCCGCCAGTGCGGTGACCGTCAGGTCGCCTCGAGTCACCAGCAAGCACAGGAAACGGCGCGAGTTTGATGGTGGAAGCAACCCCAACGATAATCATCACACGATAGAAGCTCTTGTCGACGACACCCCCAATGATGAGATGCCAATCGATGGCCGTGGGTGTGGCGGAAAGGTCTGCCGCAACTGCTCCTTTGAGAACCCTCAAAGGTCTGGATCTCCAACCTGTTGGGTAAACTCGTTGACTGATTTTTACGTGTAGCGAAACGACAACTTGCTTTGACTGCTACGGGCGCTCATTCTGACTTTCCCCCAGGTCCCGGTTCACTGTAGTACATCCCACAACGTCTTCCTCTCGTTCATTACATACCTACATACCATCCTGCTAATCCAATCAACTAATTATTACGCATTTCGCCTAGTCCGTCTACGGGGCAGACATCGCGTGAATATTGATTAGGTTGGTCAATATGCACCAGGAATCGCACAAGAAGGAAGGGACAGGACGCAAAGACGAGCATCTAAGACAACCAAAATCACCAACGAAATATACACATGAAATATCGCGCAGTGTTCAAATATATGTAGCCGGCTTGCGGGAGGACAGGGGAGGGATCGGTGCCGTGTTAGCATCGACCGTCGACCTCTCTCTCCCGTCTTTCCTATAGATCGCTTCAACGTTCCGCACGAACCGGTTCCTCGACTCTCCACTCTTGCCTTCATCCATGAAGCTTTGCCTGCCCCACATAGAGTATCTCCCTTCCTCCTTGGGGTTGGTGTAATCACCCTCGAGGTCGCTATCCATGTCAAGATAACCCCCTGTTGGCGAGACGTAGTCGTCTTCATCCAATGGGATCCTGATCGGTTGGCTGAGTGGACCGTTTCCAAGATCCTCATCGTTAGAACGACGGGGTTCTTGATCATAGTACCCACTCTCCCGGTGGACCCCAAACATCGAGATCACAGAATCCACATCCGTGTAGTTCGCATCGATTGGCCCCCCACCTCCGTCATGATACAAAGCCTCAATAGCTTCGATCTCCAACTCCATATTGGTGCTCGCGTACGAGCTGGCACCGATACTTTTCCGAGGTGACACCACCGCGGGGGCTGGTGAATGTGAGAGGGGCGGTGGTTGCCGCGGCAAGGACCAGCCGGGGTTGTTCAGCTTTTGGGGATAGTACGGTTCGTGGTTGGGAGTGTCGGTGCTCTCCTGGACCCGAATCGACGGGTTAACCGGGAAAGGATGTTCCTTACCCCGAATACCCGGGCTTGGTGTCCTCGTGGGAGGGGGTCCCGGTGAGAGGCCGCCAACGACTAACCTCGATGGTGGAAGCGAACCAGGTTTCAGTAGCGGGGAATTCTGGGACTGGTCTGTGGCAGGCAGTATCGGTGGTACCTTTGGTAAGGGGCCCTGTGGTGCTGGGCTCGGGGGCGGTAGTTCGAACTGCCGAGACCTTACCGAGCCTCCAGGGCTCGGAATTGGGATCACGAAATCGAATGAAGGAGCCGGTTCATTTGGCGAAGGGCTACGGCTGAGATGTATTGGTAGGAGCGCTGCGGGGGTGGTATTTACCGCAATCAGTAATTTGTTCCTGATAGCCCCGGTTGAGAGCATTGACGATACAGGGTCAGGAGAAATCGTCGCCATTTCGCTTGGGACTGGCGAGTGGTCAGAGGCGTGGCCGTACTCTGAGGATAAAGGAGATAGAGAGAGTGGGGATGGTCTGGCTTTCAACGGTCGAATGTGTGCGGGGGCGATCGTAGGGGCAGGGGGAGGTTGGGGACTGGGCCGAGAACTAGAAGGCATCTGTTTGGTTGAGCCAGGTAAGGGAGGTTGAGGTGAGAGGACAACGCGGGGGAAGTGACTGTAGGTGTTGGACCAATCGACGCTTCCGGTTATCGATTGTGCATCCTCCTTGAACGCATGCGTGAGTGCCTGGATGGGGTCTTCTCGAGACTGAGATGGGGGTGGTGCGAGGGGTGGAACCGGGGTGGCATTTCGAGAAGTGCCAACGTCTGTCCACGAAGAGCGGCTGGAGGAAATGAAAGTACTTGGGGTATCGCTCCTGCCGCCGAATCTGTCCGCGATAGGGTGTTGAGCAGTCAGCTGGGGGACGGGTGGGATGGGGACGGGAAATCTTTCTTCGTCCTTGGGCTTCTTTGGCTTCTTTCGGCCAAAGAATGACAGCTTGCGTTTTGCAGAGGCTTCGGAGAGGTACCCGCCGTCGGACTCTCCCTCGTTAGTCACGGGGCCGTCCTTGTCCTTCTTTTTGGACCTGCTCTTCGACTTCTTCCGGGTTGCGTCGCTCACGTAGCCTCCATCGCTCTCGTAGCCATCTGGCCGAGCTTTACGGAGCTTGTTGTGGCTGGCCTTGCGTGGGGAGGCGGGTGTGGGGCCATGGTTAGAATGTGTAGAGGTAGAGGATGTGCTGAAGTGCACGAGGTGTTTTGAGGCCTCATCGGTGGTCTGATCCTCAGGGCGTGATTGATTCTGATTGCACAAGCGAAAGTCAATCAGGGGGAAGGTCACGAAGGGAACGGCGTAGGACGGACCTGGTGATGCTCGTCTGAAGCTGTGGTGGTAGCGGTGTTGGGGCGTACGGGGGTTATTGGTCTCCGCGGTGGCTAGTGGACGCGAATTGGTCGGGGTGGAAGGGAGGAGAGGGAGGGAGACGACGGACCTGTTGGGACTCTTCCTCCTCGTCGCCCTCTTCTACGGGGCTGAACATCCACTTTGCCACGGTCTTGTTGCCGATACCGAGCTCAAGGGCGGCGTCCAAGACGGAGGCTCGGAGGACGGTGTCTGAATCCCTTTGCCTCGCCCTCGGACGCGGTCTGTGCATGTGAGTGTCCATCGGAGGGGGAGGTGAAGATCTGCCGCGGTAACAACGCCAACGGCTGTAGGGAGAGACACCTGACGGCGTCCGTCGGTTGACAACGAGCGGAGGGTCGTCGACGCCTGAATGAAATTCCAGCCATCATGCAACCGCCGGCCTTTCGCGCTGTCGGCGGTGACGACGGTCAGCGGCCTTTCCTTTGTTCCCATCCCCGATAAGCTTCGTTGCCGGCACAGCGCCCCTCGCCCGCCAGTCTGACACTCAAAATTACCGTCCGACCTGAGACAATCTCGGGAGAAATTTACCCGAAAGATAGGCCCCTCGGCCCTCGGGACAGCAAGAACATTCCGACTCCGCTCTAAGGTCGAAGCAAACCCGCCAGTCCCAATTCCGATTACTTACATTTCCGGGTTTGTAACCAAACCGAGGTTACTCCTCGGTCTCACAGCGTTTACCGGATCCCCACCGAGTTTTTGTCGGTCTCGGCCCCTTGCGTGTGGTCACCGCAATCCCAACATTTGGATAATCGCCCCAAAGGTCCTTACGAAGTCGGCCAGCCAGGAGGTAAGTGGGCGGTTCAACGTCCGGCGTTCGCTGTTCTACTTGCGTTGTGTTTGCGAACTCAACCGCCCGACGCCAGGCTACGAGTGTTGAGAGCTCCTCACCACTGACTTGTGATATATCAAGTTATGAGGCTTTTTAAGACTTTCGCGATCTCGTCTGTTTTCTGCCCGTGGCCGTCGTCTACTGTAAGGTGGGAATGTCGCGCGGTATATTCCGCAACCCTGTCATCCCCCCCCCCTTGGCAGATAACAACGACGGGTAGCCGGTCCTTTCTCTCGCACAGATCCCAAGGAATGGAACTCCCGGTTGATCGAGACTTCTACACCCACTTCTCGGCCGAAGGGGGCTCGGAGTATTTATTTGGGAGTAGCCCAAACACTACGGAGTACGACTCGCGGATGAGTTCAACTCCCTACTCGACAAGATTCAAAGAACCCGTGCGGAATAAAGACCCAAAGAGATCTTTCTGGCCATTCCTCGAGGCCCTGGCAAACGAGCCTCAGCCCTATGCGATGGTTGCCAGGTGGATGGGATCCGTTGTCAGACGAGCCCCAGACGAGAAAAACACGGATCAAGCGACGTTCCCAGAGTACCTCGCCGACAACACAGAGGGTGTGTCGAGATTACGCGCTCAAAGGCCTCATTCTTCCTCGTTCGTGTGTTTCCAAGGTTTGAGAGGTTAATGTTAGTTGAGGAGGAACAAACGGCGACCCGCATTGCCCCGTTTCGTCCGGGTACGCTTCCGGACTCCCTCCGATACTCCGCCCCTCGTTATCCAACAGGGAGGATTACCATCAGATATGGAGAAGACGAAGGACTGGTGTGGTATTACTCTAATGGGAAACCCTCCCTACCACCGCATGACGAACCTATTTCAACTTTTCAAACATCTCCTTCGACTGTTCTAAAGTAGCGACCTCCGCTTCTAATGCCTTTCGCTGCGACGCAATATGCATTTCAGGTGCCGTAAAACAGTAGATAAATCTCCGGTCATACCTTGTCCTCGTTAATAAGCCTTACGTTCTCGGGCACAGTCTCTTCATAATCTGGCTGGGACTCGACCTTTCTGATCTTCTCCAAGTTCAATCTCGCGAGGTTGAGTTTCTTTTCGCACTTCGCGATCTCCACGCCGAAATCGATGAGACCCTGCAAGAGTTTGAGCGGCAGGGATACAAGTGATGAAGGTGTACCGACCCGCACGAGGGTGAGTATGACCACTGTGGGTGTGAGGATCCCCGAGCCGCATCCAGCGGGGACATCGTTGATATCCTTGACAACTGTTACACTCTTGCAGCCGTTTATCAGCGTGACGATCGTGGGTGCTTGTGATTCAAATAATTTGACTTCCTGATCCGATTGAACCTGAATGAACACTGGGAATCATCAGAAACGGTTGTACACCGGGGGATCCATCGGGACCACCTACATTGGATATCGTTCTGCAGGCTGTACGAGGCGGCGAGGGAACGGCCAGTTTTCACAGCAGAAAACGTCAAGCTAAATTCCTTCACTGCATCCTCAAATACCAAACCCTCGTCCTGGGTTGGCCGGTGAGGACACGGATAGAAACAGGAGAGGCTTCCCACACTCACAAATACCGGATATCTTGAGACCATGACCGGGGGGGTGGCGTCGTTCGGGATCCTCGGCAGACGTTGCCACAATTCTTCGGTCACGAAGGGCATAAAAGGGTGAAGGAGTCTCAGACCATAATCTAAATAGGTGTATAGAGTTTGTCGTGCGGACTTCTTAGTAGCAACAGAAGCGGATTCGTCGGTCATGGGTTTCATCGCTTCCTGCCATTTGGTGAGGGGCAAGTGAATGACGATCAGGAACACAACTCACGATGTACACATCGCATAACTCGTAAAGCCAGAAGTTGTACACGGCGTTTGTCGCCATCAGGAAGTTCCTCTCGATCGGCTGTTTGTTGACCTCATCAGCCGCCACGTTCAATCGATCGAGGATCCACTTTTCCACAAGGCTTTCGTTCCCGGAGGGCTAGACTGGGAGTAGGGTGAGAAAACACACGGTAACGATTCCTCACCTTCGGAGCGGGTCCAGGAACGAAATCCTGATCAAGTTTGAGCATAGCGAACTTGGTGGCGTTGAAGACCTTGTTACAGAACTTTCTGTAACCTTCCACGCGAAGGATCTCGAGGTTGATGTCGCGGCCTATCGAAGCAACTATCAACAGACCACTTCCGTTGATGTTACATCAGTTCGTACCTCCAGAAGAGTACGCGCAGAGCGCAAACCTCAGCGCGTCGCTTCCACATTCGGGTGCGCCCGGTCAACTGTTTCTGATCGGCCTTGAAAGGCTTGAGCATCCGACACCAGGCATACGGGCGGGCAATGCACCTCAAGATTGGATAGGGGGGTGTTCAGTTTTACACACCAGTTTACGAGCCTGTTCGCTCGATACAGAATTCCATCTTCGTGTAAACGGCAGAATGTCTCTATGACGGCTTTTGACAGGCTTGGGCTCATGGTAAACGCAGTACGGTCCCAGTCTGCGCTTGCCCCGAGACGGTGTAATTGACGGGTGATGCGGTTCTGGTAGCTGCAAAAATAAAGTATAGCTCAACGAACTGCATGAGATGGGACGTACTCGTCTTTCCATTCCAACACTGTCTGGAGGAATTTTTCACGACCAAGGTCGTGCCTGGACTTCCCGGAAGATTTATACAGACGCTTCTCGACCACAGACTGGGTCGATATACCGGCGTGGTCAAATCCTGGGGCGAACAATGTCGTCTTTCCGAGCATCCGATTCCTGACGCGACCACATAACTGGGGATCTCAGAAGAAACTGGTCACGTGACTCACCAGCGGGTTAATGAGTCTTGGATCGCGACGGTCAGGGCATGCCCAATGTGCAAGTTCCCAGTGACGTTGGGGGGAGGGAAAGGGATGTAGAAGGTATTCTCGGATGTTGGTTTTCCACCGGGGGGGGGTTTGGGGTTTGAAGAAGCCTTGAGCCTGCCACCAGTCATACCAGGCGGACTCGACAGCTATGGGGTTATAACCGCTGGCCATCGGCTGGGAGAGGTCTTTGGAGGGAGGGGGTTAGCCCCAATGTAATGCCATCAGGCTGGGTCTAAAACTCACCTTTCTTCTCGCCGGGTGGAGTGGTGTTCACGAATGCCGCCTCGGCCTGCTTCTCCTTCTCAGCTTTGGCCTTCTTCTCTCCGACAGTGGTGTTTGCGGTGACTTTCGCGGTTTTGGCTGCAAGTTTTGCTTCCTTCTCTAGGGGGGAAGTCGCGGATCGCACCTGCACTTTGGAGTTTGATGCTGCCCATCGGTTGGAAGTGGACTCGGAACGGCTTCCTGAGACGACATTGCTCTCACGTACCCGAGTGATCTTTGAGCGTGAGAGAAGAGATATCGATGCAGCCGCATCCAATTCCGGTCGAGTCACAGGTGGCAACTTTGTGGTCACGTTTCAAGCTTCAAGTCGCGGTCGAACGAAGATGGTGAGGTTGAGAGCCGCGTCGAGACCTTCATTGGGTCGCCACGTCCAGCATCCCGCTCCTGGTTATCTCGGACCACGAACTTGATGGTGGGCATTGTGCATGGTTATCTGTTTGAAGAAATACCCCAAAGTCGTCTATTCGCAAGGTCAACCGACCAGCTTTTGCGGGTAAACCCCACTAAAGATGATAGTAGCAGTCGCTGGCTGGTATGGCGTATGGAGAGCACCGCCTCTGGTCCCCAGTAATTAACTTGGCCAAGTGCCGGTAAAGGTTGTAACGAGCACCCCGAACCTAAGCACTGGCGAAGTGGAGTCGAGAGCATTTGGAACACTTTGTGACCAACAAGCAAAGTGCCCTACAAACCTTATCTGTCCCAAAGATCATGCGCAATGGGCTTCCCTACGCTCTCTACGCAGTTTGGTGAGCACGCCTTCGCGTGGGTGGCTTTGACCTTGTTCACACCTCATCCCCAGGCCCTATCGCCTCCGCCTGTGAAAAACCTCTCACAATCCTTCGCTCTTTCAGCGGTTCCCGAGACCTCCTCCAGAAACGTGGCAGTATGTCCCATTTTCAGAGACCTAAGGCTATCGCATGGTTCGCTTCTCGGGTATGCTATCACAGCTATCTGACGGGCCTAACTTTCAGAAACAGCGCAGGACTACTCGAAAAATTACAGGTACTCGTTAAGTGGACGGACACGTTCCGTTACTGCAATGCGTACAATTTTAACCGCACCTGTGAACTTTGAGTACCGTCTTATGTGGTGGGAGTTCCCAGGGTATGTCGATATAATCCCTCCATCTCACCTCGTTCCATGCGTAGATTGTGTGCGACCGTTTCGTTAAAAACTACCCCACACAGGTGGATATAGCCCTCGCAATTCCGACGACAAAACTTGCTCACGTGGCGACGTTCGGGCCGTTTCGTTATGGAGGACCAGAAGCCTCGATCTGTGACCTGGTCCCATTTTGTAGGTCTCCCCCCACTCTCCGCGCATATGTAACTCGGGTCCAACAGAGGGGAAGGTAAAATGCCGGTCGACGAGGGTGCCGGTTTCGTTCCATCAGGTGCACGCTGCTTACACCCGACGATTGTGGGGAGGTTTTTCAGTTCACCGCTTCAATGGACAGAAAGTCAGATGGTATGTAATTCGGTCGTCTCGCGGGTCGCGGGACTGATTCTGAGATCCCCAGGCAACAGAACACGTAAATACTTAGCCGGCGATCTCCCCATCGGAATGAAGAAGGAGAAAAACGGTCGATTATGAAGATGTCGAACACTTCTCCGGGTCATGAATGCATGAATGCTGGTGGGTTGCCCTCCAATAGAACCGGATAGCTCGATCTTAACTCAATCAACCGGGTATGACAACGAGGGTGACGTTTATCAAATTGGACGACAGCTGAGAGCACCACCCCAGAACATATCCGTCCTCGAGGCTTTCTTGCTTGCAATGGCATTGAATCCCGATGTCTGCAAGACGGGCCAGAAGGTAATCGATGAACAGATAGGAACAGATCGCCTGATATAAAACCCAGGGACCGAGAAAACCTCCCATATATCACCTGCCTGTTTCACGAGGTTCTACGGTATGTTCACCCGACCATCCATAAACCTTTGGAATGACCTTCTTTTCGGGGTAAGTAGGTGGGGTGTCCCCGTGCCATCGGGTGACTACCATGTTGACTACCAGCTACCCGGAGGCCCAAGTGTTTTCCTTAGTGGCTGACTGGTGATTTCCCATAAGGCTTTATGTCCGAGCCAATCCAATTGTACAGGGCCCCGGCGCCGAACGAGGAGCCGCCTCCTGAGGCGGAGGTGTTTGACCGGCCCTCAGAAATTCACCGAGCCAGCAGGCACGTGAGTACGCGGAAGCGATGTGGGGGTTTGGACGAAACGTCTGGAAGACCTCTCGCGGAGGCGAGCCTATGGTTGTGCGTGGCAAACTTTATCGCAACGATGGATATCGGGTTCATGTCTGGGGGCAATCAGGTGAATGCATGTTGTGATTTCGACCTTGTCGGATCCAAGACGCTGATTCTAGGGGCAGACATCCCAAGGCACCGTTCTCGTGTTCGATTGCGTATCGATCCGAACAAACACGACAACTGGCCGCAGAAGTGAAAATGGGGTCACTCTAGTAGAACTTTGCGGGTAGCGTGTTGTGTTACATAGCTAACGATGTGGAAAATATGTAAGTACCTCGTGAGAGATTGGGACGGATCGGGCGATAATCGCGGGTTGTGACGTCAAAAGCCAGAAGGGGCAACCTCGCGCAAAGGGGCAAGAGGGTGGCTCGCAAGATAAGACAGAGGATAAAGCGGACGAGAGGATCACAAGACACCACACCGACTCCTCCTTCCGTGACCACGATGACTGCCACCACACCTTACTCTGTAAAAGTATGTTAGCCACCGCCGTCCGATATCCCAGCCCTCAGCCACACACACTCATGCACATAGGTCACCAACATTTCTCCGTCCACCACAGAGGATCAACTCCACGAATATTTCACGTGAGCACACCCAACCCCTCCTGGCGATGGTTGTGTGATTAACCTCCCCGGCCTTCCAGGTTCTGTGGAAAGTGAGCACCCCACCTGCCTTGACCCCCGACGGTGCATCTGACCCGGGACCGCGAAAGGATCGCCTCAGTCGATTTTTACGAGGAATCGAGCCCCAAATCAGCTGTCATCCACTTTGAGAAGGCGCCCGCTGCGAAGACTGCGTTGATGGTGAGCGCCGTCTGTCTTCAGGTAACCAAGATCGCCGAGTAATGGATGTGTCACGTAGCTGAATGGAGGGACGCTCAACGACGCTCACCTGACCGTCACCTCTGATGCGGTTGAAAGCGACGAGGATGAACCTCAGGCGTCCACACCAAGGGCAAGCCTCGACCAGACCGACAAGCCGCGCGCTGCGAGTGCGTGTGCCTGAGTTGCAATCACAGGGTCACACAACCAGACTGACAACTTTTACAGTTGCGGCCGAGTATCTTGCGAAGGGCTACGCGCTCTCTGACCAGATCTTGCAACGCGCCATTGAGTTGGACGGTACGTGTTTATCACTCCGTGTCCACCGATCCTCACGACGACCGTCCCTCCAACAGAGAAGCAAGGAATTTCGAAGCGGTTCATCAGTTACTTCCGCTCAATAGATTCGACTCTTGGGCAGAAAGCTCTCGGGCCTGACCAGACTATCTCCGGAAAGGTCCAGTCTAGCGTGAGCGACGGCATCAGTCAGGCCAAATCGTTCAACGAACAGAAGGGGGTGACCAAGAAAGTTGGGGATGTAAGCGCGCTCCTCCCATCGTTTGCCCTCATGTGGTATTAACGGTCGTGGTGCAGTACTATGCGCGTACTTTGAGTTCGCCCCTCGGTTTGAAAGTGCAGGAATTCTACACGACGACCACGAAGCGCGTCCATGACATCCATGAGGAGGCGAAGAGGATTGCGGGGTGGGATAAGTCGAGTGCCATGGAAGAACCGGTTGAGGCGGGAGCGAGCACTAAAGCTGCTTGAGACCCCCGACGTTAGGTTTATGGACACGAGGATCTTGTAATTGGCTTTGTTTGTACGATTATAGGGATTGAACCGAGAAACCGAACGGCCGCGTGTGAAAGGCGTGAACAGCCTCCGGGCGGCCAGTGAGAACACAAAAGGGTGTTCGTCCCTACCTTGTACTTATATAATCCTCCCTCCCTCCCCCATCCTCGCAACAAAATGTGGCCCTCGCCGCCGTCCAAACGAGATTCCTCAAAAATCCTCGCCCGACGCAGCCAAAATTCTCCTGCGCCACTCCTCACCTCGGTCCCGCTCCCAACTTCTTCCCCGTGCCGCGCACCCAAACCTCCCCCCAGTTCGCCCATCCGTGTCCGGCCCTCGACTGTGCGACGAGACTCGGAAGACCTCATCTTTGCCATGTCCCCAGATCAGAACACTTTCCCCCACATCCCACCCGATTTCCACGGTCTGAGGCCAACAAAATCTACAGTCGTAACACGCCACCCAACCAAACACCTCGTTGACCGTTCTACCCTAAAAAACCCTCATCCTTTCCATATCCTCTTCGATTCACAGCCCCAACCCATGGAGGCAGAGGATGAAAAGCCGGTGTTGTATCCGGTCCCCACGGTCACAAAATCTCCATCGAGTCAACATGTCTCAGTCACCCCAAAATCCAAACACCACGCTCTGCTGAAGCCTTTTGCCTCATCGGCCCGCCTGCAGAGTGCACCGATATGCTCCGGGTCTGCGACGAGCGATGAAGAAGAAGAATTTCTCCCCACGCCAGGGAGAATACTTCCGTCGCTGATTTTGGATCGAGAAACCAACTCGACTGTCGACATCATCGACGACATCTTGACAACCCCACATCCCCCCCCGCCCATCGGTTCGGGAATTTCCAGCCCCGAGGTTTCCGCCGCGGGCGATGAGCGAGGCTCAGACGTCAGGATGAGGATCGCAGAATCATTCGGTCTCGACAAGTTCCTCGGCAGTCTCAATCCCTCTCCTTCTCCTGGAAGTGGGCATGGAAAGCAAGTTACCAGGGGTAGGCCCAAGCACAGAAAGATCTCTTAGAAAGCGTCTCGTCCAAAATCTATCGAACAACATCCGCTGGTGCGACAAATCTTTGAACAAGTCTCGGTCCCATCTCCATCCCCAACATCCAACCACTTTTACAACGGCAGCATCAACAGAAACCACCAATCAAAGTACCATATCATCGCATTATCCCACTCCATTCGCATCACGATCCCCAACGACAACGGCAGGCACCTCCAATCTTCCAACCCTGGGCTAGAATAGACGATCGTCCCTCTAATCCGCCCAGCCGTATGGATGCCATTACGACGTATTCTTCCCCCTCGCATTGTTCAGTACATCCTTTTTCTTTCATCCCCGGCTACGATGACCCCCCATTCATATGACCCCAACTATACCATACAGTACAACAAAATTTCCCATACCACCTAGACTACGCTGTTGACCAATCTCTTTCCCCACACCTGTCGTAGATACGGCTTCACCATCTATTGTAGCTCTCACGAGAGTTGCATGGCGGGGTTTTTCGTTCTTTCTTCGATCACCCTTGTGTCCATCTCACTGCACCCTAAGAACCCAATGGACAGACTTGATTTCTCCGGTGTTGTGACAACTCCATTGAGTGCTTTCTGCCAACATGCGACCCTTATTTAACTTGGTGTCATAGGTGAGGCCCAGCAAGAATACACGAGTAAGACACGTTAGGTGTCGGAAAGGAAACGACTGCCAGTGGTACAGGCAGTAAGGGAGCACAAATCGACGGACACACGGATATGTTAAGTACAACGGCTGGAGGCATAAGACTACAAATGAAGGCGCTATTACCGAGGTCTCTGGTCGTCTCTAGGGTAGTATGTCGGCCAGTACACCCGCCAGAGAGATCCTTTTTGGCACCAGCAAAAAAAATGGTAACTCTGTAAAAGCTCAACGGGGAAACGTAGTATGCGCTCAGAATCCCGAAGCAAAGAGATGTGAGTACTGAGGAGATGGAGACCAATGTTGGATTTCGTCAGCCTCTTCCTCGTGGTTGGGGTCCCTCTCATTTCAATGAGGTCCTCCCCAAATGTGTGCCTCAGCCGCGCTATTGCCGATTCCCTTATCAGAAAAGTATTACAGCGCGTTGCAAAACGATAGACCTCTTTTTGAAAAAACAGGATAGATTTCTTTTGTTTATACTGTGACACATAAACAAAGATTTTCGCCTCCGAGGGAAACGGAGACCTTGTTCCCCTGCACCCTCCTGTACGCCTCTGGAGCTGGAATTTGAGGTACCAACCCCACAGCCATGTTGACCCACCATCGTGGGGCATTTTTCGGCCAAGGAACTTGCATAGTAAGGCGTTTGTTTGGATGGCCGGGGAGGGGACTGGAAAAAAGCCCTACCAAGCGCCTATCAACTCTCTTGTGATCCCCGTTGCAGTTCTACACTTAGGAATCTTTGTTTACATGTCACGGCATAAACAAAAAAATACCATCCTGCTTTTCTAAAAAGCGGTCTATCGTTTTGCAACGCGCTGTACCCCTATGGAGTTTTTCCTTCGGGGGGGAAAAAAAACTCCGTGTGAAAAGGGGAAACTCCCCCCAGGTCCCCGCTGGAAAGCTTGGGGTATTACCCCGGTATGTTGGGGGTGGGTTCCCACGGGCCAGATATGTCAGGGATGGGTTCCCACGACCCATCCCAATCTGGTATCGGGTCCCGTAGCTGATCGGCGGGTTTCCCGATTGATCAGGTGGGAAATATGTTTCCCGCCCATCACGCGGCACCCCCGGGCTTCCTCAACGCCTCCCTCCCATCAATATATTGCCGGGCGGATGATCAGACGTGGGAATTCCCTCCGGGGTACCCACACTGCTCATATTCTGTCCATATGTTGTATTTAGCTTACATAAGCATGATTTTATTGGCCCGTTCGAAATGTGGGGAAATAAAAATCTACAAAATAAAATACGGAAAAAATACTCACGCCTGACGGTCGTTAACCGCGGTTGATCCTGCTAAACACACCGTGAAACGGGGGAGAATTGAACTCACAATATTCGATTTTCGAACAGAGCATTGTCGGCTCAGCATGTCATGATTTTCGCTGGTTTTCTGCCTTTTTCTTTCTAAGTCCCAAGCGCCCACTCATTTAACTTCGCTCAACCATGACATGTTTCCACATTCCTTATCTTATCTTATCTCATGTCTGTTGAGCAGACGCGAGGTCAGCGCCAGACAGGACGCAATGACTTACCTGGTAAGGGTGAGAGGGTTGCTAAGTGGATGGTGAAAGTAGAGAGCAAGAAGTGTTAGATCATATTCACACGCCTAATGTGGTATATATACAAACATAGGAGTGACGTTTCACACGTTACTGATGTGTGACTATGATCACGTGACTATCTACTGGCTGCCCTCTAACGGCGCCATTATATAATGCGGCCGTAAGGCGCATGCCATAAAGGCGGGTCGAACTTCCCGAGTTCAACACTCCCCCATGCTAACACTGGGGACAAGGACCCAAATACCCACCAGGCACATGCTGGATACATTGGGAGTGCAGACAACAAGTGACTCCAATGTGCCCAGTGGGTATAGACTGTATACATTTTAAATGTCCCCTGCCATGGGACTCCAATTTGCCCAGGCCGGAACAGGCTGGA
>Ga0307516_10001203_pt1 | contig 36097 bp, 30 predicted proteins | sample 19_EM_MG_FD_203310 | JGI IMG/M metagenome (GOLD analysis project Ga0307516, IMG submission 203310) | Populus trichocarpa ectomycorrhiza microbial communities from riparian zone in the Pacific Northwest, United States - 19_EM | ecosystem: Host-associated > Plants > Roots > Unclassified | place... | reverse complement strand
GCGTCGGAAGGCTTCCCGGCCTTGCTGCCCAGCTTGGATTCGGTACCGTTCAACAGCTTGGTGATGTTGGCCCGGTGCCGCCAGATCAGCAGCGCGCTCATGACGGCCACCGCCACGACGATCTGTGCATCGCCGTGCAGGAAATAGACATAGAAGGGCGCGAGCAGCGCCGTCACCAGCGCGGCCAGCGACGAGTAGCGCGTGACGATCGCGACCGCGAGCCACGTGCCCAGGCTCGCCAGGCCGACCCAGGGATTGAACGCCAGCAGCACGCCCGCAGCGGTGGCGACGCCCTTGCCGCCCTGGAAGCGGAAGAAGACCGGGTAGAGGTGGCCCAGGAACGCCGCCAGCCCGGCCAGCGCCACGACCCCGTCGCCGTAGCCCAGCCGCTCGGCCAGGAAGCGCGCGATCAGCACCGCGACGACGCCCTTGATGGCGTCCAGCAACAGCGTGAAGATCGCGGCCAGCTTGTTGCCGCTGCGCAGCACGTTGGTGGCGCCCGGGTTGCCGGATCCGTACGAGCGCGGGTCGTCCAGGCGCATCGCCCTGGACACGATCACCGCGAAGCTCAGCGACCCGAGCAGGTACGCCAGCACCACCACACACACCGACCAGAACATCGCCACCGACGGCACCTTCGTTGAATTCGACGACCGGAAGTGTATTCGTTGGCGTTCGCGGGGCTCCCGGCGTCAGGCGACGCCGAGCGCCCGGATCTGCTCGACCAGCGCCAGCGGACGCTGCGACCAGTCGTGCCAGAAGGCGAGGAACTCGTCGATCGGGCAGGCCGGCGAGATGAGCCAGCCCTGGACCTCGTCGCAACCCACGGACGAGACGACACTCAGTTGCGACGCCGATTCGACGCCCTCGGCGACGGTGCGCATGTTCAGCGTCACTGCGAGCTGCGAGATCATCTGGACGATCGCGCGGGTGTCGATGCTGTTCATCAGCTCGTTGACGAAGGCGCGGTCGATCTTGAGCGTGTCGAACGGGAAGCGGCGCAGGTAGGCGAGCGACGAGTAGCCGGTGCCGAAGTCGTCCAGCGCCACGCGCACCCCCAGCGCGCGCAGCGAGTGAAGGCGCTGCAGCGCGCCGTCCACGTCGTCGATGAACACCGACTCGGTGATCTCCAGCTCGAGGCGGAACGGATCCAGCGCGCTCGCGTGCAGCGCGTCACGCACGCCCGCGGTGAACTCGTCGTCGTGCAACTGCGCGGGCGACACGTTGACGGAGACCGTGAGGCCCGGCAACTGCGCCGCCGTGACGCGGCAGGCTTCGTGCAGCACCCACATGCCGATCTCGCGGATCGCACCAGACCTCTCGGCGATCGGGATGAACTCGATCGGGGCGACGCTCCCCAGCTGCGGGTGACGCCAGCGCAGCAGCACCTCGGCACCAACGACGCGCGAGGATTCGATGTCCACCTTGGGCTGCCAGTGCAGCTCCAGCTCGCCGCGCTGCACCGCCTGGCGCAGCTCCTGCTCGATCATCACGCTGCGGCGATTGCGGTCACCCAGGTCCGACGAATAGGTCGCGTAGCGAGCGCGGCCGGCCTTCTTCGCGGCGTACAGCGCGATGTCCGCGTGCACCAGCAGGTCGTCGGCACTGGCCTGCCCGGCGCCGGGCCCGGCGGTCATGGGCGCGACGCCGATGCTGGCCGACGCGCGCAGCGCGCGGCCACCGAGCTCCACGGGCTCTTCCAGGACGTCGATCAGGCGCTGCGACAGCGCGCCGACGTCGATGTCGCCGTCCCCGCCAATATCCGCCAGCACCAGCACCGCGAATTCGTCGCCGCCCAGGCGCGCGACGAGGTCGGTCTCGCGGCGGCAGGCGAGCAGGCGCGCGGCCACGGTCTGCAGCAGCTTGTCGCCGGCGGCGTGGCCCAGCGTGTCGTTGACCAGCTTGAAGTGGTCGAGGTCCAGCGCCAGCAACGCGACCAGCCGGTGCTGCGCGATCGCGGCGCGCAGCGCGCCGTGCAGGGTGAAGCGGTTGGCCAGGCCCGTCAGCGAATCGGTGTGCGCGAGGTGCTGCAGGCGCTCCTGCGCCATCACCTGCTCGGTGACGTCGGCGATGACGCCGCGCCAGCCGGCGGTGCGGCCGTCCTCCGTCACCAGGCGCTTGCCGTTTATCGACCAGTGGCGCGGGCCGTGCGCCGCGACTGCGGACAGGCGCAACTCCTTGAACGGCCGCTCGCCGTCCATCGTGGCGCGCAGGTGGGCGACGTCGGCGCCGATCTGGCCGAGCAGCGCCAGGAAGGGTTGTTCGCGCAGGCGGGCTTCGTCCAGGCCCAGCAGCGTCGCCAGCCGCGGCGAATGGTGCGCGACGCAGCCGTCGATCCCGGTTTCCCACAACGCCTCCGCGGCGTTCTGCTCGAAGTCATGCAGCAGCACGGTCATCATGCGTTCCTGGCGCTTGGACTCCGCCTGAGAGCGCAGCAGCGCCGTGGCCTTGCGCGAGGCGGCCAGCGTGCCCAGGATCACGATCAGCGCGTAGATGGTCTGCAGCACGCCCACGGCCACGAAGATGTGGTCGCCGGTCTGCCAGCACGCGATGATTCCCGACGCCGCGAAGATCACGACGAAGACGACGGCCGCCACCGGCAGCGGGCTGAGCACGAAGGCGCCGGCCGCGAGCATGCCGGTCACGAGCGCCACCACCAGCAGCTGTTGCTGGGACGAGGCGTGCGCGAACCAGCAGATCGGCAGCGCCGCCCACACCAGTGCGAGCAGGTTGGCGTGCACGTTGGCGTGGCGGATGGCCGCCGGAGAGGCCATCGTGCGCACGCGCCGGCGTCCGCGCCACCAGCCCAGCAGCGCGAACAGGCACAGCAGGTACAGCAGCGCGAGCCAGGCGAGCATGCCGATGGACACGTCATCGCGGAACGCCCACACCACCAGCGCGCCGTTGCCGATGTTGGCCGCCATCGTGTAGGGCGTCAGCCGGATCACCGAGTTCAGGTGCGCCGCACGGATCTCCGCGGAGTCCCGGTCGCCGGCGCTGTACACGGCCAGCATTCCCGCGCGCAGGAAGCGGTCGGTGAAGCGGCGTGCGAGTGCGGCGAGCGGCTGCTCTGGCTTCATGTCCCTGGAAGTTTCGACCATCGTGGCGAGGCGCGCGGCGCATTCGCGAGGAGCCGGCGCACGAGCGCCGGCTGTCAGCCCGGTGCGTCCCTGGATATCGACACGCGTCGGACCGACTGTTGAGCTATTTTGTGCCTTTGTGGCGAAATTGGGCCGTGCGTGCCGCAAGCAGGGTCAATCGCGACGGCGGCAACCGGCATGGCTTTGCCCGCTGGACACCTTCAGGGCCCCACGATGCCGCGTCGGGTCGCCGTGCGAAGGCCTCCGCGGGTGGAGACCCGTCGTCGGCATTCGCGGCCAACGCGGGCGCCACGCCTTGCTGCACCGCAGCACCGACCCCACGCAACACCGCGGAGACATGCCCGTTGTAGGCTTCATGCATGAGCTCTCTTCCCGACCCGATCGTCCTCGACGAGGCGCGCAAGCGTTGGCACTGGCGCGGCCAGGCCCGCCCCTCGTTCGCCGTCGCGCCCCTGGCCGGCCAGGAATCCGTGTGGGACTACCCGCGTCCACCCCGCCTGGCGCTCGATCCGCGCCTGGGCCTGTTCACCCTAAAAGCGTGCCCGCGCCGGCGACCTGCGAGGCCCCAGGCTAGGCGGAGGCGACGCGGCGGGCTGGACGCCCGCAAGGAGCCTCCAACGACGCCTGGGGCCTCGCAGGCCACCGGCCCTCCGGGTGGCCGAGCAGAAAGCCCGCCTGCGGCGTTGCGTGCGCTTGACGTGGGGCCACCACGCCTGCGCGCTCGCGCCTTGCAGGCGGGCTTTCTGCTTGGCCACGCGGGCACGCTTTTAGGGTGAACAGGCCCCCGTCGTCCGCTGGGGCGCGTTGGAGGTCGCGCGCAGCGTGCGCGCGATCCGCGCGCTCGAGACCGCGCATCCGCCCAGCTTCTACATTCCACTGGCCGACATCGCGCCGGGCCTGCTGGAGCCGGCGGAAGGCACGTCGCTGTGCGAGTGGAAGGGGCCGGCGCGCTACTGGTCGCTGGTGGACGGCACGCGCCGCCTCCCCAAGGTGGCCTGGAGTTACCCGCGCCCGCTGCCGGGCTCGGAACTACTGGTCGACGGTGTCGCGTTCTACTGCCACGCGCTGGAATGCAGCGTCGGCGGCGTGCTCGTCACGCCGCAGCCCGGCGGCTTCTACGGCGGCTGGATCACGCCCGAGCTGGCCGGGCCCTTCAAGGGCGAGCCGGGCAGCGAAGGTTGGTGACGGCCCCCGGAAAATGAAGATGGGGCCGAAGCCCCGTGAAGCGACCGCAAGGTGCGCAAGACGGGGCCGAAGCCCCGTGAGGCGCGACGGCAGGCGCGTTGCGCGCCTTACCAGCCGCCGCCGTCGTCGCTGCCGCCGCCGCCGCCCGACGAACCACCGCCGGCATCGCCGCCCCAGTCGTTGCCGCCGGAGCCGAAGTCGACCGGTCGGTTCTCCAGTTCACTGGCGGCCTGGCCGGAGCCGTTGTCGAACGAGCCGCCCTGCGACCCATAGTTGTTGCCTTGGTTCTCGTCGTGGCGGTTGCCCTCGAGCATGCGCTCCAGCAACATGCCGCCGGCCACGCCACCCGCGGCGGCAAGGCCGGTCCGCAGCAAGCCGCCGCCGGCGCCCGGCGCGGGGCCGTAGCCGGGGCCGTAACCCGGTTGCTGCATGCCAGGATTCATGCCGTAGCCGCCGCCCTGGTTCGCGTAGCCGGCGGTGGCCATGTTGTTGGCCACGGCGCGGCGCGAAATGGCACGGAAGATCACGAATGCGAGGATCGCGAAGCCACCCACCCAGACCCAGCCGGGAATGCCGCTGGAAGCGGCTTGCTGCGGAACCACGGGCGCCGTGTTGACACGCGTCGCCGGCACCGTGGCCTGCGGCGTGACGGCCGGGCCGGCTTGCTCACGCTCGAGCAGCCGCTCGAAGCTCTTGAACTTCTCCGGATCGGTGGTGAACGACAGCGCCGGATCGAGCTCGCGCGCCCGGCGCGCCTGCGCCGCGGCGTCGGTGAACTTGGCGTCGTGCGCCAGGATCTCCGCGTAGAGGTAGTGCGCCTTCGCGCTCTGCGGCTTGGCCGCGACGACCTCCTGCATCATCGTCTCGGCCTTGGGGTAGTCCCCTGACTTGACCGCGGCCTGCACGTCGTTGGCCGACGGCAGGGCAAAAGCGGTGGCGGACCACAGGACGGCGGCGCAGGCGGCCACCAACATCATCTTGCGTTTCATCTTCATGTCCTTTCAGACGGAGAACCGCCGACATCATGCACTCTCGGAGTCGGGCTTGTCTCGCCGGCTACATGGGGCTGGCCCGGCAGGGGATCAAGAGGTCGACCGCGGTTTTTCGCGGGTTGGAATCCACCCGGGCCAGCAAGCCGCAAGCCCGCGCCCACCCCCCGCGTTCCGACAACCATTTTTACCTCGCTAGGGGTGGACGTTGCCCCACGAGAGGCAGACGATGTCGCCACGCCCGTACGGCGGACCTCAGTTGCAAAATTCAGTCGCAAAGGATGCATCATGGCCAGCAGACACACCATCCCGGGCAGCGAACGACATGCGCTGGAAGGCGCCAAGGCGATCGGCCCCGCGCGCCCCGACGAGCGCATCGAAGTGACGCTGCGCCTGCGCGCCAGGACGCCCATCGCGCATGCCCTGACGGCCAGCGGCGCCGGCGACGACTCCCACCCCGGGCAGCGAAAATACCTCACCCGCGAGCAATTCGCCGCCACCCACGGCGCCGATTCGCAGGACCTGGCCAGCGTCGCCGCCTTCGCGAAGTCGCACGGCCTGACGGTCGTCGAATCGGACGCGGCGCGCCGCAGCGTCGTGTTGTCGGGCACCTCCGGCGACATGAACACCGCCTTCGGAACCACCCTCCAGCAATACGAGCACGCGTCGGGCACCTATCGCGGCCGCACGGGCACCCTCAGCGTGCCGGGTGATCTGTCCGGCGTCATCGAGGGCGTGTTCGGCCTGGACGACCGTCCCGCCGCCGATCCGCACTTCCAGCGCTACCAACCGGTGCTGGGCATGCGCTCCGTCTCGGCCAAGTCGTTCACGCCGCCGGAGCTGGCCAAGCTGTACGACTTTCCCACCGACGTGGACGGCAGCGGCCAATGCATCGGCGTCATCGAGCTCGGCGGCGGCTACAAGCCGGCCGACCTCAAGACGTATTTCGCCGCGCTGGGCATCCCCAAGCCCAAGGTGAAGGCCGTGCTGGTGGATCACGCCAAGAACCACCCGACCAACGCCAACAGCGCGGACGGCGAGGTGCTGCTGGACATCGAGGTCTGCGGAGCCATCGCACCCAAGGCCACGATCGCCGTGTACTTCGCGCCCAACACCTCGCAAGGCTTCCTGAACGCGATCACCACGGCCGTGCATGACAACGTCAACAAGCCCTCGGTGATCTCCATCAGCTGGGGCGCCGCCGAGCAGAACTGGACCGCGCAGGCGATGACGCAGTACGACCAGGCGTTCCAGGCCGCGGCGGCGATGGGCGTGACGATCTGCGTGGCCTCCGGCGACAACGGCTCGTCCGATGGCGTGGCCGACGGCAATGTGCACGTCGACTTCCCGGCCTCCAGCCCCAACGTGCTGGCCTGCGGCGGCACCAAGCTGCTGGCGACGAGCGCCACCGCGATCGCATCGGAAACGGTGTGGAACGAAGGCGCCACCACCAGCGCCACCGGCGGTGGCGTCAGCGGTTTCTTCGCGCTGCCGTCGTACCAGTCCAAGGCCGGCGTGCCGGTGAGCGCGGGCGCGGGCGGCAAGGCGGGGCGCGGCGTGCCCGACGTCGCCGGCGATGCCGACCCGGCCACGGGCTACGAGGTGCGGGTCGATGGCCAGAACTTCGTCATCGGTGGCACCAGCGCCGTGGCACCGCTGTGGGCCGGCCTGGTCGCCCTGATGAACCAGAAGCTGGGGCATCCGGTGGGCTTCCTCAATCCGATGCTTTACGGCTCGCTGCACGGCAAGAAGGTGACGCACGACATCACGTCGGGCAACAACGGCAGCTACAGCGCCAAGGCGGGCTGGGATCCGTGCACCGGCTGGGGCTCACCCGACGGCGCGAAGCTGCTGAAGGCGCTGGGCACCTGAGCCTCGCGCGCGGCGCGCTCAAGGCCCGCAACGCGGGAGTTCGCGCGCGGCGCGCGCAAGGCCCGCAACGCGGGAGTTCGCGCCCGGCGCGCGCAAGGCCCGCAACGCGGGAGCTCGCGCCCGGCGCGCGCAAGGCCCGCAACGCGGGAGCTCGCGCGTGACGCGCAAGTAAAAGCGCCCCGATCGCGAAAGCGGTCGGGGCGTTGTCGTTGCGGCACGCGGCCGCTATATGGCGAGCATCGGAACTTGTAGCTGCCGGCCAGGTAGAACGCGCGGCCTGTCGGGTCAGTGTAGCGACCGTCGAAGCCGTGTGCGTTGCCGTGTCAGCGCGCCCCGGACCGCGCAATCAGAAGCGATAGCTCGCGCCGAGTGCAACGGCGCGTCCCGTCGGGTCGGCATAGCGGCCGTCGTACCCGACCTGGTTGCCGCCCACGACCTTGAGCGAAAGCGGCGGCTTCGCATTGAAGAGGTTGGTGATGCCGAAGGTCAAGCGAAGGCCCTTCGAGTACTGCCAGCGCGTCTGCCAATCGGCGACCGTGTACGACTTGACGCGGCCCGCATAGGCCACGCCATCGCCTTCCGATCCGTCGGGCAGGAGTTGCGACACATTGGCCGAGTCTGCGGTGAACGCCTGATCGGCATAGCCCGACTTGTAGTTCACGATGAACGTGTGCGTGAAGTCGCCGTACTGCAGCCCCAGCGCCAGGCGCACGATGTTGCGGAACACGACGTTGTTGTCACCACCGAACCGCCCGAGGTCGGTCTGCTTGCCGCCAGGAAGCTGGTAGTCAGCCTTGAGCATGTGCGTGCCGCCCAGGTCGGCAGAGACCTTGCCGAACGAGGTGGTGGTGTTCAAGTTGATTTCCCAGTCGAGCCCCTGGTAGTTGGCCTTGCCGGCATTGAACGGCTTCTGAATGAGGGCCACCGTGGGATACCCGGCCGGATCCTGGTAGGGGATCACGAACAGGTCGGTCAGCGAAGCGGCGTTGGCGAACGCATAGTTCTCGGGCATGCCCGACAGGATCTGGTTCTTGAGCCTCACGGACCAATAGTCGAGGCCGAACGAGACCGTCTTGGCCGGCTCGAAGCGACCACCCAGGGTCCATTGCTGCGACGTCTCGGCCTTCAGGCCCGCGCTTCCGTTGGCCGGGTTGCCTGCCGAGATGAGGTCCCACTGCTGCGTCCCCGAACCGTTCGCCACGCAAGTGGGGCTGGTCGGGAAGGGGCAGACATAGGAGCCCGAGGTGTTGGTGCTGAAGGCCAGCGGCGCGGCGATCTGGTTGACCGACGGCGCCTTGAATCCCGTGCCGAAGGAGCCGCGCAGCAGCAGGCTCTCCTGCGGCTGGGCCCGGAAGCTCAGCTTGAACGTCGGCTTGCTGAAGCTGTTGCCTTCGTCCTGCGCAGGCAGCGGCGTCAGGTTGTTCGCGACCTGCGTGAAGGGCATCTCGTTGTGCACGCGGTCGTACTTGTCGAAGCGCACGGAGGCCGTGACTTCCGCATTTTTCGCCAGCGGCATCAGCAGTTCGGCAAACGCGCCGTAGTTCCGGCGGCTGGCATCCATCGGAACGTAGCCGTAGAAGCCGCCGACGGCGTAGTCGGTCTTGCCCGCCTGGGCAGCGGTACCGTTGCCGAACTGCGCCAGGTCGCTCGTGTCCTGCTTGAGATGCTGGTCCGTGTAGTCGAAGCCCAGGCCCAGCGAAGACTTGCCGCCCGGCAGTTCGAACAGCTCCCTCGACCCGTGCAGGCTGAACACGTCCTGCGAGATCTTGGTGTGCAGGAAGGTGCCGTGCAACACGGACGGATCGAGGGTCTGTCCCGGCAGCGGCACGAGGGGATCGTAGGCGCCGGTCGAAATCAGGTTCACGAACTTGGTGAAGTCGAGGTAGCCCCCGGCCAGCTTGTCCTTGTCCTGGTTCTTGGAGAACGTCAGGCTCGCGTTGTAGTCCCAGTCGAACGCCGTCCCCTCGGCGCCCAGCACGTAGTGATTGGACTCCGTCTCCCACTCGTCCGTGCGGCCGCCTGCTTCCATCGAGCGGTAGCGCATCTGGCCGCCGGTGCTGGTGTCGCCGTTGGCGGTCTGATAGGGAACGACGTACTTGTTCCACAGGATGTCGAGCGGACGGCCCGGCAGGTCGTTCGAGCCCAGGCCCATCGGCTGCGCCGACGGCGCGAACGCGGCCGTCATGCGGTACTTCGACCACATCGCCTCGGCGAACAGCGTGTTGTTCGCGTCGAGCTTGAAATGGTCGCTCACGAAGAAGCTGTCGCGCTTGGAACTCGGGATGTCCTGCACCGTCGCCGCGTAGTTGGTCCGGCACTTGGTTCCAGAAACGAACACGGCGGGATCCGTGCCGCAGTTGTTGTTCAGGTCGAAGTACGGGCTGAACGAATTGCCACTGTCGAGGTAGACCGAGCCCGGCAGCGAGTTGCTGGACGTCTGGTCATAGATCACCGGCTGCCCATTGAGCGTGAACTTGATCAGGCCGCCGCGCCGGGAGACGGCGCGATCGCTGGCCATCACCTTGTTCTGCACGTCGTGGCTATAGGACAGCAGCAGGTTGTTGCCGGTGGTTTCCAGGTCGCCGAATCCCTTGCTGATGCCCGCGCTCCACTTCGCGCCTCCGGCCAGCGTCGGGTTGCTGCCGTTGACGAACACGGCAGCGTCCGTCAGATTCTTCTTGGTGATGAAGTTCACCACGCCGGCAATGGCGTCGGAGCCGTAGAGCGCCGAGGCGCCGTCGGTCAGCACCTCGACCCGCTCGATCGCGTCGAGCGGAAGGCTCTGGAGGTTCACGGCGCCATCCCCGCCCGAGGCGCCGAAGCCGCCGAAGGGTGCGACGCGCCGGCCATTGAGCAGCACCAGCGTGTACTTCTGGTCGAGGGCGTGGATGGCCGCCGTGGTGGTGCCGTTGCCGTTGCCGTTGACCGAGCTCGAGGCCTGCTGGAAGTTGCCGCCGGTCATCGCCGGCAGCTTCTGGATCAAGTCGGTGACCGAAAGTGCGCCGGTCTTGTCGATGGCCTCGCGCGAGATGACGGTGACGGGCAGCGCACCTTCGGCTTCGATGCGGCGGATCGACGAGCCGGTGATCTCGACACGCTGGGTGGAGTCGGGAGCGGCGTCCTGGGCCCAGGCATTGGCGGCAACGGCGACGAGCAGTGCCGCACAGATCTTGGTGTGGGTGAACATGGACTTCCTTCCTCGTGGATTGGGGATGTTTTGTCGTCCGTTGCGCTCGCTCGTTCGTATCCTTTTGTTAAGGAAAGATTACAGCGCGGCCTCACGGTGGCGCGATTGTGAGCACCGTGGCAATGAACTTGCCCCGCAGAAACCCTGCCTGTCGGATTTTCGCCGCGCAATTGACTAGACAAGTGGTCCGAGGCCGTCCCGGCCGCACCAAATTCCGTCGGTCAGCGCACCATCAATTGGCACATTGCACGGGTTTGGCGTGCAGGGTGTCGACCAGGATGGCGGGGGGCATCCCGAGCAGGTAGCCGCGGCGCCCGCCGTTGATCAGGATGCGCGGCAACACGAGGATCGTCTCCTGCACGTACACCGGCACCTCCTTGCGAAATCCGAACGGCGAGGTACCGCCCACCTGGTAGCCGCTGTGGCGTTGCGCCACCTCGGGCTTGCACGGTTCGACGGACTTGCAGCCGATCGCGCGCGCCAGGTTCTTCGTCGAGACCGTCTTGTCGCCATGCATCAGGACGACGAGCGGACGCGCGGCCTCGTCCTGCATCACCAGCGTCTTGACGACCGCGTGTTCGGGCTCGCCCAGTTGCGCCGCCGACTCGGCCGTGCCGCCGTGGTCGACGTAGTCGTAGACGTGCTCGGTGAATTCGACACCCTGCGCGCGCAGCCATTGCGTGGCGGGGGTTTCGCTGACGTGTTGCTTGCGGGCCATGGCGCGATTGTCGCCCGGGCGGCGGGAAAGCTTCAGCGGCCGTCGCCGAGATCCAGCGGCGCCGGCAGCGTGACGGTCGCGTCGGCGTCGTCCGCCGCAGGAGCTTCGACGGGATTGCCAGCCACGAGGGTCTCGTAGTAGTGGAATTCGTGGCAGCTGCGCGCCCAGTGGCGGTTGGTGTTCGCGCGCGCGCCGACACCCACCAGCACGACGCCGGCGGCCTTGAGCTTGTGCGACAGGGGCATGAAGTCGCTGTCGCCGCCCACCACCACGACCGTGCCGACGTGGCCCAGCCGGGTCACGTCCTCCAGCGCGTCGAGGCTGAGGCGGATGTCGGCGCCGTTCTTGGCGGCCGCGCCCGGCGGGAACATCTGCACGAGGTCGATCGCGCCCTGCAGCAATGCGTCGCGGTAGCGGCCGAGGTACTGCCAGTTGGCATACGCCCTGTTGACGGCGAGCGGCCCGAGGCCGGTGGCCAGCCCGACGATCGCCGCCACGTCGACCAGCGGTTCCTGCACGCGAAAACGCGCGTCGGGCTTTGCGTAGACCCCCTCCCCCGCATGCTCCTCGACGAGCGCCGCGTGCAGGTTCTCGAAGTCCCAGTAGAGGGCGACGGACATTCGCGGATCGGCGGCGTGGCGGGGCAAGAGGACTCCTGGTGGCGGGAAGCGGGCGTCACCCACTATAGGTCGTCGGGTCGACGTTCGAGGCGGTCGCTCGGAATCGAAACAGGTTTGCCATTGCACAGCCATGTTTTATTGTTTTACAATAAGTTATTGCCGATTCGCAATCAATTCATCCCATGACCCAACTCCCTCGCCAGGGTCTGCCGCTCGCGCTGCAGGTCCGGTTGCGCCGCATGGCGATGCTCGTGCGCTTGCTGATCCTGATCGGCGCCGCCTCCGCGATCGGGGGAACCGCCTGGGTCTGGGTCTTTCCAGGGCACGCGGCCACCCACGTCAAGGAAGCCGCGGCCGTCAACATCGGCGCGATGGCGCTGCATACGCAGGTGCTGGGCGGGCTCTGGTCGCTGCTGCCGTTGGGCATCGTGCTGCTGGGGCTGCTGCGCCTGTGGCAGCTCTTCGGCGAGTACGCCTATGCGCGCGTGTTCAGCCACCGCGCGCTGGTCAGCCTGCGCGGCTTCGCCCGCTGCATGCTCGCAATGGGCTTCGTCGCGCCCTTGTACGGCGCCGTGCTCTCGGTGCTCATGACGATGGACCGGCTGCCCGGCACGCGTGAGCTCAACGTGGGATTCGACTTCGACAACTACGCGATGATCCTGCTGGGCGCGGTGATGCTGGCCATCTCCAGCGTGATGGCCGAGGCCGCGCGCGTGGCCGAAGACAACGCGGGGTTCGTGTGACCATCGTCGTCAACCTCGACGTGATGCTGGCGCGCCGCAAGATGCGCTCGCGCGAGCTCGCCGAACGCGTGGGCATCACCGAGCAGAACATCTCGCTGCTGAAGTCCGGCAAGGTGCGCGGGGTGCGCTTCGACACGCTCGAGGCCATCTGCCAGGTGCTGCAATGCCAGCCCGGCGACATCCTCGAATATCGCCCCGCCGACGCCGCGCCGCCGGACGACGAGATCGGCGATGCGTAGTCGCCAGGCAGTCGCAGCCGACTGGGCGTCTGCCCGCCGTCGGCGCTGGAGCGCCTCGCGCATCGGCGCGGCGCTGGCGCTGCACGTGCTGGTGCTCGGGTTCCTGATGCTGGCGATCGATCGCGTGGAGTTGCCGCGTCGTGGCGCGGATCGCGCGACCACGCTGGTCTCGGTCGCGTTGCATGCGGCGCCACCACCGCCGCTGCATCCGCTGCCGCTCCCGCGCGCCCAGCCGCCCGCCGCCGCCCGCGCGAACGCGGCCCGCGCACCCACGCACGAGACGCCCGCGCCCGTGCGCCCGCACGACGACCCCACGCATGCCATCACGCTGCCCGCGCCGCCTGCCGAGCAGCCCACGGTCGCCGCCGCGACACCACCCGCCTCGTCGCCCCGGCCCGATCTCTCGTTTCTCGACAACGCCGCCACGCGCCAGGCGATCCGCAACGTCGCCCATGGCGACACGCTGGCGAGCCACGGCAACGCGCTCACGCGCGAGGAAAACGGCAGCGAGCTGGTGGCCGCCGACGGCACCCACGTGGGCATGACGCGCAACCTGCCGCCGCCGCCGCCGGCCCAATTGCTCGCGCGCAACATCGCCGCCGCCCACAAGGGTGACTGCGCGAAGGGCGAGTACATGGGCGGCGGCATGGGCCTGCTCAGCGCGCCGTTCCTGATCGCTGCCGAGGCGCTGGGCAAGTGCTCCTCCAAGTGATGCATCGAAACGAATCGACCAACAAGACCATGAAGACAATCCTGCTGCTGGCACTGACGCTGTCATCTCCCTTCGCCTTCGCGGCCACGCCGGCCGACGAGTTCGCCGCGCCGCACCGCCTCGTCGACATCGGCGGCCGCAAGCTCAACCTGTTCTGCAGCGGCACCGGCTCGCCCACCGTCGTCTTCGAGTCGCCCTCCGGATCCGCGGGCTGGGGCTGGTGGGTCGTGCAGACAAGGGTGGCCACGAAGACGCGCTCCTGCGTCTACGACCGCGCCGGCTTCGGCTTCAGCGACCCGTCGCCGCGCGCCGCGGACGCGGAGAACGCGGTCGACGACCTGCACGCGCTGCTGAGGGCCGCCGCGGTGGCCCCACCGTACGTTATGGTCGGCAACTCATTCGGTGGCGGCAGCGTCGAGCTCTACGCATGGCACTACCCGGCCGAGGTCAGCGGCCTGGTGCTCGTCGAGCCAATGCATGAGGAAGAGAACGTCCGTCCCGATGCGCTGACGCACGGCGGCATCACCGAGTCCGAGAGCCGGATCATCGAGTTCGGCAACGCGTGCGCGGCACAGGCGGCCAAGGGCTTCCAGCCGAAGTCCGAGGAATACGAGGGCTGCATCGGCGGCACCGATCCGGCGCTCCCGGGCACGCTGGGTGACACCGACCTGAAGCAGCGACTCACGTCGTCCTGGTGGCGCACGCGGCAGGCCGAGCGTCACGCGCTGGCAACGGATCGTGCCCAGTTGCGGGCCGCCCGCCGGCCCTTCGGCGAGCTGCCGGTGATCGTGCTCGCCCGCGGCGTCAGCCCCTACCTGATCCCGGGCAAGCCGCAGAGCGACACGAACAAGGCCATCGAGGCCGCGAACCTGGCGCTGCTGACGGACGTCGCGCGCTCATCGAGCAACGGCGACGTGCGTGTCGTCGCGGGCGCGGGTCACGTGATCCAGGAGACGCACCCCGACGCGGTCGTGACCGCGATCGGCGACGTCCTCGCGAAGATCAAGCGCTGACGCGTCCCGCCGCCCGGTCGATTTCGAGCTGCTTCAGGACATTGCGCTGCAGCTTGCCCGTGGCGGTCATCGGCAGCGACTGCACGAACTCGATGTCCTTGGGCGTCTCGTACGGCGCGAGGCGGCTGCGCACCAGTTGCTGCAGTTCCTCCACCAGCGCCGCGTCCGGCGCCACGCCCACGGCAGGGATGATGAACGCCTTCACGACGGCGCCGCGCTCGGCGTCGGGCTTGGGCACGACCGCCACCTGCGCCACGGCGGGATGGCGCGCGAGGCAGTCCTCGATCTCGGTGGGCCCGATGCGGTAGCCCGACGACTTGAACTGGTCGTCGCTGCGACCCTGGTACCAGAGGTAGCCGTCGGCATCCATGACCGCGCGGTCGCCGGTGCGGCACCACGACTCGAACGGCACGCCGGTGAACTTCGCGTGCGTGGCGCGCTCGTTTTTCCAGTAGCCGAGAAAGAAGATCGGATCGCGCTGGCCATGCACGTCGCGCGGGTGGACGGCAATGTCGCCTGCCGTGCCCGGCGCGCACACGCTGCCGTCGTCGGCGACCACGGCGATGCGATGGCCCGGGTACGGCCGCCCCATGCTGCCGGCGCGCGGCGGCCAGCCCGGTGCCAGCCGGCCGCCGCGCGTGCGGTACTGGCCGCAGTTGCCGACCACATAGTTCATCTCGGTCTGGCCGAACATCTCGTTGACGACGACGCCCAGCTTGTCGCGGCAATAGGCGAACACGCCCTCGCCCACCGCCTCGCCGGCGCTCATGATGGCCTTCAGCGCGAGCAACGGATGCGTCTTCCGCGGCTCTGGCGCGACGCGCATCATCGCCTTCAACGCCGTGGGAAACAGGAACGTGTGCGTGACCTGGTGGCGCTCCATCAGCTTCAGCGCGAGGTCGGCGTCGAAGCGGGCGCGCGACGCGACGATCGTGCGGCCGAAGTACAGCGTGGGCAGCAGGGCGTCCCACAGGCCGCCCGTCCAGGCCCAGTCGGCCGGACTCCAGAACGGGCCGTCGCCCTGGAACCAGTCCTGGCTCGCGACGAAACCGCTCAGGTTGCCGATCAGCGCGCGATGCGGGATCACCGCGCCCTTGGCGGGGCCGGTGGTGCCGCTGGTGTAGATCAACAGCGCGGGGTCGTCCGCATGGGTGTCCGTGGGCTCGAACTCGGCGCGCGCCGCGGCCAGCGAGCCGCTCCAGGAGACGTCGCCGCGGCTGTCGGCCTCGGCCACGCCCATCACCTTGAGCAACGCCGGACAAGCCTCGCGCAACGTGGCGACGACGTCGGCCGAGCCCTCGTCGACGATCGCCACCTTCGCGCCGCTGTCGTTGAGCCGCGACTGCAGCGCCTCGGCGCCGAACAGCGTGGACAACGGCACCGCGATCGCGCCCATCTGGAACACGGCCATCAGCGCGACGGCGGTCTGCGGGCGCTGCGGCATGATCACCGCGACGCGATCGCCGCGCGCCACGCCCAGCGATCCGAGCGCATTCGACAGCCGGTGCGCGTCGCGCTGCAGCGCCGCGTAGGTGAAGGGCACCGGTGGGGCGTCGCCCGCGTCCTGGAGGATCGCCACCGCGCCGGGGGACTCGCGCGCCCAGCGGTGCAGGCACATCTCGGCGATGTTGAACTGCTCGGGAACGTTCCAGGCGAAATCGCCGTGGAGGGTGGCGTAGTTGTCTTTGCTGCTCATCTGGACGAGCTTACTTGGTCGGCGCTCCCAGCGCCTGCAAGGCCTCTCCGGTCACGCGGCAGATGCGCCAGTCGTCCAGCAGCGTCGCGCCCATGCGCTTGTAGAACGCCTGCGCGTCCACGTTCCAGTCCAGCACCGACCATTCGAAGCGACCGCAATCGCGCTCGACGGCGATCCGCGCGAGCCGCTGGAGCAGCAGCTTGCCCAGGCCGGTGCCGCGCGCCGTCGGCCGCACGAACAGGTCTTCGAGGTACAGGCCCTTCTGGCACAGGAAGGTCGAGAAGTTGTGGAAGAACAGCGCGAAGCCCACGGGTTCGCCATCCTGCTCGGCGATCAGGCACTCGCAGGCGGGCTTGTCGCCGAACAGCTGCAGCTCGAGCCTGGCGGGCGTGGCCGTGGCCAGGTGCTCCAGCCGCTCGTACACGGCAAGTTCGCGGATCAGCGAGACGATGACGGGAACGTCCTCGCGCGTGGCGAAGCGGACGGTGGCGCGGGCGGGGGTCGGGGTGGTCATGCACCGATTGTGCGACGGGCTTGCTGTCACCCCAGGGACGTCGCGGCGGATCGAACTCCTCTACAGTGGCGAACATGTCCCTCGCCTATGCCGAACTGCGCCCCGGCCGCGCCCGCCTGATCCCCGTGCGCAACGTGCAGTACCAGCTGCGCGAATGGGGCGACGCGTCCCTGGTCGCGCCGGAGCGGCCGCTGCTGGTGCTCACGCACGGGTGGATGGACGTGGGCGCGTCGTTCCAGTTCATCGTCGACGAACTCGCACGCCTCGAGGGCCCCGCGCGCCATGTCGTCGCGCTCGATTGGCGCGGCTACGGCGGCAGCACCGGTGGCGGCGCGGACGCGTTCTGGTTCCACGACTACCTCGGCGATCTCGACACCGTGCTGGACGCCCTGTCGCCCGGCGCGCCCGTGGACCTGGCCGGCCACAGCATGGGCGGCAACGTGGTGATGAGCTACGCGGGCGTGCGTCCGGCACGCGTGCGTCGCCTCGTCAACCTCGAGGGCTTCGGCCTGCCCGAATCGCGCGCCGACCAGGCGCCCGCCCGGCTCGCGAAATGGCTGGACGAACTGAAGGAGCCGGCCTCGCTGCGTTCCTACGACTCCGTCGACGAGGTGGCCGCGCGCCTACGCAGGAACAACGCCCGCCTGCCCGCCGACAAGGCCGCGTGGCTCGCGCCGCATTGGTCGGAGCAACGCACCGACGGGCGCTGGCACATCCTGGGCGACCCGGCGCACAAGCGCGTCAATCCGGTGCTCTATCGCGTGGAAGAAGTGATGGCGGGCTGGCGCCGCATCGAGGCCCCCGTGCTGTGGGTCGAGGGGGCCGACACCGACGTGACGAAATTCTGGGGCAACCGCTATCCGCGTGCGGACTTCGAGGCGCGGCTGGCGCAGGTGCCGCGCGTCGAGCGCCTGCTGCTGGAGGACTGCGGCCACATGCTGCACCACGACCAACCCGCCGCCGTCGCGGCGCGCCTGCGCACCTTCCTCGCCTGAAGCACTGACGAGCTCCGGGCCCGTGGGTTGCTACATCCGGCCGATGCGGCACTCCCTGCCGCGCAGGAGCTCCTCATGACCCAGATCATTCCGCTCGACCCCATTCCCGCACCGCCGGCCGAGGCCGACACCGGTGCCAACCGCGATCCGCTGTCGGGCGAGGTGGGCGCGCATCCCGTGGGCGTCGGCCTGGGCGCCGCCGCCGGCGGCATGGCCATCGGTGCCGCCGTCGGCACCGTGGCCGGCCCGATCGGCACGGCGCTCGGCGCCATCATCGGCGCGGTGGCCGGCGGCCTGGCCGGCAAGGGCGTCGCCGAGGCGATCGACCCGACCGCCGAGGATGCGTACTGGCGCGCCAACTACGCGTCGCGCGCGTACGCGACCCCGCGCGACCAATACGACGACTGGGGCCCGGCCTACGCCTACGGCGTCGCCCACTACAACCGCAACGTGGGCAGGCAGTTCGCCGACGTCGAGGGCGACCTCGAACGCGGCTGGGCCGACGCGCGTGGCACGTCCAGCATGGAATGGACGCGGGCCCGTCTCGCGGCGTTCGACGCTTGGGAGCATGCAAGGACTCGAGAAGACCAACCGGCCTGACGTCGGCAGATTTTCTCGGGAGTGGATCCTGCGACTCCGCTTCGCTCCGCGCAGGATGACAGGCAAAGAGTCCGTCATCCTGCGCCCAGTCGCAGGATCCACCCTGGCCGTTCAGGCGACCGGCCAGCCGGTGCGTCGCCAGGTCTTGCCCGCCTCGTTGCCGTTCCGCCTCACGGCAACCGCACGTCATCGACCATCGCCAGCGCCGCCTCGCTCGGCGGCGGCGTCAGCAGGCTGACGATGACCAGTACCGCGAAGCCCACCGGCACGCCGAACAGGCCGGCGGCGATCGGCTGGATGCCCCACCACAGGTGGATCGGGCTCGCGATGCCGACCGTCTCGCGCATGCCCGGCTGGTTCACCAGCACGTAGTACACGGTCAGGCCCAGGCCGCTGACCATGCCCGCGGCCGCGCCCCAGCGGTTCGCGCGCTTCCAGAACACGCCCAGCACCAGCGCCGGAAAGAACGCCGACGCGGCGAGCGAGAACGCGGCCGACACCAGCAGCAGGATGTCGCCGGGTTTCTGCGCGGTGACGTAGGCCGCGCCGAGCGCCACCATCAGCAGCAGTACCTTGGACACCGTCACGCGCTGGGTGGCCGGCGCGCCCGGGTCGACGATGCGGAACCACAGGTCGTGCGACAGCGCGTTGGCGATGGTCAGCAGCAGGCCGTCGGCCGTCGACAGCGCCGCGGCCAGGCCGCCCGCGGCCACCAGGCCCGAGATGACATACGGCAGGCCGGCGATCTCGGGCGTGGCGAGCACGACGATGTCGCCGCCGATCTTGATCTCGCCGAGCTGCACGATGCCGTCGCCGTTGACGTCGACCACCTGCAGGAGCGAGCTGTCGACATGGGCCCAGTTGTTGATCCAGGCCGGCAACTGGTCGAAGCGCGTGCCCACCAGCGAGTCGAACAGTTCCACCTTGACGAGCACGGCGAGCGCCGGCGCCGTCACGTACAGCAGCAGGATGAAGAACAGCGACCACGCGACCGACACGCGCGCCTGCGCCACCGACGGCGTCGTGTAGAAGCGCGTCAGCACGTGCGGCAGCGACGCCGTGCCCACCATCAGGCAGAACACGAGCGCGATGAAGTTGCGGCGCGAGTCGTCGAAGGCCTTGCGCGCGGCGGCGTCGCCATGCGGGTCGCCGGCGAACTGCTGCGCGTGCGGCGGCATGCCGGCGAGCGGCCGCGCACGCTCGAGGTCGGCGTCCCGGGCGCGGGTCCATTCGTCGCGCGCGGCGTCCACGTCGCGCGGCACGCGTGCGAGTTCGCGCTCGGCGGCCTGGATGTCGCCCTGAGGCGCGTTGACGGCCTTCAGGTCGGCGATCCGGCGCACGGCGGCGCGGCGCTCGACCGCCAGAGCCGCGGGGATGTCGGCCAGGCGCGCGTCGAACCCGGCGGCGCGCGCCTGGAAGATCGCGATCACCTGGCGCTCGGCCGGATCGGCCTGCAGGCTCTTCTCCGCCGCGATGACCTTCTGCAACTGGTAGCCGTAGGTGGCCTGCGGCAACACCGTGGCATGCTGCTTCACGGACAGCCACGCGACCGGCACCAGGAACGCCACCAGCAGCACGATGTACTGCGCCACCTGGGTCCACGTGACGGCGCGCATGCCGCCGAGGAACGAGCAGACGAGGATGCCGCCCAGGCCCAGGAACACGCCCACCTCGAACGCGACGCCGGTCATGCGGCTGGTGATCAGCCCCACGCCGTAGATCTGCGCCACGACGTAGAGGAACGAGCAGGCGATCGCCGCCACCACGCCGATCACGCGCGTGAGATTGCCGTCGTAGCGCGCGGCCAGGAAGTCGGGGATCGTGTACTGGCCGAACTTGCGCAGGTAGGGCGCGATCAGCAGCGCGACCAGCACGAAGCCGCCCGTCCAGCCGAGGATGTACGCAAGTCCGCCGTAGCCGCCCAGGTACAGCGTGCCGGCCATGCCGATGAACGACGCCGCCGACATCCAGTCCGCCCCGGTGGCCATGCCGTTGTAGAGCGCCGGCACGCGGCGCCCGGCGACGTAGTACTCGGCGGGGTCGGTGGTGCGGCTGAGGATGCCGATGCCGGCGTAGAACACGATCGGGCCGACGAGGAACAGGAAGCCGATCCAGCGCCGCGGCAGCCCCATCTGTTCGAGCAAGGCCATCACGCCGACGAAGGCCAGGAAGGCGAGGCCGAAGGCCAGGTAGATCCAGTGCAGTCGACGGCTGAACGCTGCGGCGCCGAGCGGCGAGAAGCGGCTGCGGGCGGGCGCGAAGGTGCGCGTTCGGATGGCCATCAATGCAGCGTCGACGGAGCGCCGGCGTCGGCTGCACCGGTGTCGCGCGCCAGCCGACGGTCGTTGCGCGCCATGCGTCGCGCGTACGCGAGCAGCAGCAACACGAACACGATGATGCCGCCCTGCGCAGCGACCCAGAAGCTGAACGGCCAGCCGAAGAACGGGAAGTCGAGGTCGCGGGCGAACCAGGTGACGACGTAGCCGACCAGGAACCAGGCCAGCAGCAGCGTGCCGGTGAGTCGCAAGGTGCGCCGCCAGTGGCGGGCGCGCGCGTCGTGGACGGCGTCGCGGGTGGTTTCGGGACTGCCGGTGAGGTCGGGGATGGGCATCGGGTCCGCATCATGCCCCGGCTCGGCCGTCCGCCCAAGCGGGCGAACCCCACGCCGCCGCACGCATTTCGCCGACACTGGAACCCATGACGACCGCGCCGGCTCCAAGCCGCATGGAACTTCCGCGACTCTCGACCGCCACGCTGCTGCTGATCGGGCTGAACGTCGCCGTCTGGCTGCTGCAGGTGGCCAGCGGCGTGCCGCCGCTGCATCCCGCGTCGCCCACGCTGATCGCCTGGGGCGGCAACCTGCCGCTGTACTCGCTCACGGGCGACACCTGGCGGCTGCTCACGGCGATGTTCCTGCACGGCGGGGCGCTGCACCTGGGACTGAACATGCTGGCGCTGGCGTTCACCGCCGATCGCACCGAGGACGAGTTCGGCACGGCCCGCATGCTGGTGATCTACGTGGCCGGCGGCGTGCTGGCCAGTTGCGCGAGCGTCCTGTGGAGCGAATGGCACGCCACGCCGGGCAACCCGACGTCCCTGCTGCGCGTGAGCGTCGGAGCCTCCGGCGCGGTGATGGCGCAGTTCGGCGCGCTGCTGGTGGCGCTGGTGGTGACGCCGCCGCGCTTCGTGCCGTTGCCGCCCGAGCAGCGCCCGGGCGTCGATCCGGGCCTGGTGCTGGTCGTGGTGGCCAACCTCGCCTTCGGCTTCTTCGTCCGCCACGTCGACCAGGCCGCGCACGTGGGCGGGCTGCTCGCGGGCATCGCGATCGGCACCTTGATGGCCATGGTTCCCGCGGCGACGGGCGCCCGCGCCGCGCTGGCGCGCCACGGCGCCGCCGCGCTGCTGGCCACGGCCTGCGTCGGCGCGCTGCTGCATTTCGCCCCGCACGAGCGCCTGCTCGCGTTGCGGGCCCAGTGGCCCTGGCAGCAGGCGTCGACGCGCTGATCGGCGCGCGACGAGCCGTGAAAGAATGGCCCGCCGCCTCGAGCGGCACTTCGACAGACCCTGCCCCCCACACGCCTTGACCACCGCTCCGAACACCGTGCCGCGCCCGTCGCGCTACCCCGTCGCCACCGGCGTGCTGGTGACGATCAACGTCGCCGTCTGGCTGCTGCAAGTCGCCAACGGCGTGTCGCCGCTCGACCCCTCGTCGCAGGCGCTGGTCACCTGGGGCGGCGACCTGCCTCTCTACACGCTCACCGGCGACACCTGGCGCCTGTTCACGGCGATGTTCCTGCACGGCGGCATCGTGCACCTGGGGCTCAACATGTACGTGCTGGCGTTCACTGCGCCGCAGGTGGAATACGAATTCGGCACGGGCCGCATGCTGGGCATCTACCTGGCGGGCGGCCTGCTCGCGAGTTGCGCGAGCGCGTTCTGGGGCGTGATGCGCTCCACGCCGGACGACCCGGGCGGCCTGCTGACCGTGGGGGTGGGCGCTTCAGGTGCCGTCATGGCGCTGTTCGGTGCCCTTCTGGCCGGCCTGGTGCTGCCGACACCCCGCTTCGCCCATCTCCCCAGGTCGCAGCAGCCGGGGATCAACAAGGGCCTGATCCAGGCCGTGGCGATCAACGTCGGCATGGGCTTCATGATCAAGGGCGTGGACAACGCGGCCCACCTGGGAGGGCTGCTCGGCGGCATCGTGCTGGGCATCGTGATGGCCGTCGCGCCGGCCGCGGTCGGCGCGCGGGCGACCCTGGCCCGCTACGTCGCCACGGCTGCGCTGGTGGCGGTCTGCGTGGGCGGCTTGCTGCACGTCCCCCACCGGGACGAGCTGTTGCAGTTGCGCTCGGAGCTGGACGCGCAGCGGCCATCGGATCGATAGGGCCGTCACGCCGCGGGCCCATTGCCCGCGCCCGGACCGCCCGTCCATGCGAAAATCGCCCCTTCCGCGCGCAGCCTGCGCGTGGCACCGACTCCAGATTTCCCACCCTGCGCCGCCGTTCTGCACGGCCGCGCCACGACCAAGATCCCGATCATGGACATCGAACGCATCAACGCCATCGGCAACCGCATTGCCGACCTCAGCGAGCGCACCACCGCGCTCAGGGGGTATCTTTGACTACGACCGCAAGTCGCACCGACTGACGGAAGTCAACGCCACGATGGAGAACCCGGCCATCTGGAACGATCCGAAGCGGGCCCAGGAGCTCGGCCGCGAGAAGCGGTCCCTGGAGGAGGTGGTCAACACGATCGACCACCTGACGAGCAACCTCTCGGACAACGCCGAGTTGTACGACATGACCAAGGCCGAGAACGATTTCGACGGCCTGGCCGGCATCGAGGCCGACGCCAACAAGCTGGGCGAGATCGTCGAGGGCCTCGAGTTCCGCCGCATGTTCTCGAACCCGGCCGACCCGCTCAACTGCTTCCTGGACATCCAGGCCGGCGCCGGCGGCACCGAAGCCTGCGACTGGGCCTCGATGCTGCTGCGCCAGTACCTCAAGTATTGCGAGCGCAAGGGCTTCAAGCCCGAGGTGATGGAAGAGTCCGAGGGCGACGTGGCCGGCATCAAGAGCGCCACGATCAAGATCGAGGGCGAGTACGCGTTCGGCCACCTGCGCACCGAGACCGGCGTGCACCGCCTGGTGCGCAAGAGCCCGTTCGACTCGTCGGGCGGCCGCCACACGTCGTTCGCGTCGGTGTTCGTCTATCCCGAGGTCGACGATTCGATCGAGATCGACATCAATCCCGCCGACGTGCGCACCGACACCTACCGGGCGTCCGGCGCCGGCGGCCAGCACATCAACAAGACCGACTCGGCCGTGCGGCTGACGCACATCCCCACCGGCATCGTCGTGCAATGCCAGAACGACCGCTCGCAGCACCGCAACCGCGACGAGGCGTGGCAGATGCTGCGCTCGCGCATGTACGAGCACGAGATGCGCAAGCGCATGGAACAGCAGCAGGCCCTCGAGGCCACCAAGACGGACGTGGGCTGGGGCCACCAGATCCGCTCCTACGTGCTGGACCAGAGCCGCATCAAGGATCTGCGGACCAACGTCGAGACCTCGGCCACCCAGAAGGTGCTCGACGGCGATCTCGACCAGTTCATCGCGGCCAGCCTCAAGCAGGGCTTGTAATGGCCCCCACGCTCCCTCCGGTCGCTGCCCCCCGAGGGGGCGCTCGGGCGAAATGTTGGCCCCCACGCTCCCTCCGGTCGCTGCCCCCGAGGGGGAGCTCGGTTAGGCTCGGATGTGATCCTCGCTTCCCGAGAGCTTGAATTTTCTTGCCGGCCAACCAGCGCCGGCGGCGGATACGAAGGCGCCCAAAAGGCGCTGTCACCGACATAGAACCTAGAGAGACTGCAAATGCGCGAAGGCTCCCCTGCCCTGATCCGTCGTGAAGACTACACGGCGCCCGCCTACTGGGTGCGTACCGTCGACCTGACGTTCGACCTCGACCCCGCCAAGACCATCGTCGCGAGCAGGCTCGCGATCGAGAGGAACACCGAACGGGAGCCGGAACCGCTGCGTCTCGACGGCGAGGGACTGAACCTGCTGCGCGTGCTCGTCGATGGCCAGAGCGTGTCGTTCCGGCACGAGGACGGCAAGCTGGTGATCGACGCGCCGGCCGCCGACTCGTTCGTGCTGGAGATCCGCAACACGGTGTGCCCGGAGAAGAACACCGAGCTGTCGGGGCTGTACACCTCCGGTGGCGGCTTCTTCACGCAGTGCGAGGCCCAGGGCTTTCGCCGCATCACCTACTTCTTCGATCGCCCCGACGTGATGGCGATCTACACCGTCACGCTGCGCGCCGACAAGGCGAAGTACCCGGTGCTGCTGTCCAACGGCAACCTGGCGGAGCAAGGCAGCCTCGACAACGGCCGCCACTTCGCGCGCTGGAACGACCCGTTTCCCAAGCCCTCGTACCTGTTCGCGCTGGTGGCCGCCGACCTCGTCGCCCGCGAACAGCGCGTGACCAGCCGCGCCGGCAAGGAGCACCTGCTGCAGGTGTTCGTGCGCCGCGGCGACCTGGACAAGACCGAGCACGCGATGAACTCGCTGGTCGCGTCGCTGGTGTGGGACGAGGCGCGCTTCGGCCTGCCGCTGGATCTCGAACGCTTCATGATCGTCGCGGTCGAGGACTTCAACATGGGCGCGATGGAGAACAAGGGCCTGAACCTGTTCAACACCAAGTTCGTGCTGGCCAGCCCCGCCACCGCCACCGACACCGACTATTCGCTGATCGAGAGCGTCGTCGGCCACGAGTACTTCCACAACTGGACCGGCAACCGCATCACCTGCCGCGACTGGTTCCAGCTGTCGCTCAAGGAAGGCCTGACCGTCTTCCGCGACCAGGAGTTCTCGCAGGACATGGCCGGCTCCCCGTCGGCCCGCGGGGTCAAGCGCATCGACGACGTGCGCTTCCTGCGCCAGCAGCAGTTCCCGGAGGACGCGGGCCCGATGTCGCACCCGGTGCGCCCGGACAGCTACGTCGCGATCGACAACTTCTACACCACCACCGTCTACGAGAAGGGCTCCGAGCTCGTTCGCATGATGCAGACCCTGGTGGGCCGCGCCGGCTTCGAGCGCGGCATCACCGAGTACTTCAGGCGCCATGACGGCCAGGCCGTCACCTGCGACGCGTTCGCGCAATCCATCGCCGACGTCAATCCGGTGAGCCCGCTCAACGTGCAGCTGGACGCGTTCAAGCGCTGGTACTCGCAGTCGGGCACGCCCAAGCTCACGGCACGCACGAACCACGTCGACGGCGTGTGCACGCTGACGCTGTCGCAGGACTTCAGCGCGCCGCAGGGCGTCGACTCGCCCGAGGCGCGCCAGCCGTTCGTGATCCCCGTGCGCTTCGCGCTGTTCACGCGCGACGGCAAGCCGGTGCCGCTGCAACTCGAAGGCGACGCCCCCGCGGCGCCGAACGAGCGCGTCCTCGTGCTGTCCGAGGCGCAGGCCTCGTACCGCTTCCTCGATGTGCCGGCCGACGCCGTCCCCTCGGTGCTGCGCGACTTCTCGGCTCCCGTGATCCTCGACGACGGCCTTGCCGACGCCGACCGCCTGGTGCTGCTGGCCCACGACACCGACCCGGTCAACCGCTGGGAGGCCGGCCAGCGCCTGGCGCTGTCGCAACTGGTCGCCGCGATCACCGGCGACGGCACGCTGGTGCTCAACGACGCCTTCGTCGCCGCGATGCGCGCCGTGTTGCGCGATCCGTCGCTCGACCCGGCGTTCAAGGAACTGGTGCTGACGCCGCCGTCCGAAGCCTACGTCTCCGAGCAGCTGACCGTGCCGGTCGACCCGCAACGCGTGCACGCCGTGTGCCAGGCGATGCAGGATCAGCTGGCTGCGCGCCTGTTCGACGACTGGGTCGCCACGTGGGAAGGCCATCAGGTGGTCGGCGGCTACAACCCGGACGGCGCGCAGAGCGCCCGCCGCGCCCTCGCCAACCTGGCGCTCGCGATGCTCGTTCGCGACGCGGCGCGCACGGGCGACACCGTGTGGCCGGTCAGGGCATTCCAGCGCTTCAGGGATGCCGGCAACATGACTGACCGCCTGGGCGCCCTGAGCGCGCTGGTCGGCGCGCACTCCGAGCTGGCCGAACGGGCGCTGAGCCGGTTCCACCAGATGTTCCGCGGCGAGGCGCTGGTCGTCGACAAGTGGTTCGGCTTGCAGGCGCGTGCGCCGGAGAAGGACGGCCGCGTGTTCGCCAACGTGAAGGCGCTGTTGCAGCACCCCGACTTCTCGATGAACAACCCGAACCGGGTGCGCAGCGTGCTGTTCGCGCTGTGCAACTTCAACCCGGCCGCGTTCCATCGTGCCGACGCGAAGGGTTATGTGTTCTGGGCTGAGAAGGTCGTCGAGGTCGACGCCATCAATCCGCAGGTCGGCTCGCGCCTGGCGCGCGCGCTCGACCGCTGGCGCCTGCTCGCGGAGCCGTACCGCAGCGCCGCGCACGAGGCGATCGTGCGCGTGGCCGCGAAGACGGACCTGAGCCCGGACACGCGCGAAGTCGTCGACCGCGCGCTGAAGGACTGAAACAAGGGAAAGCCGGGTCGCGTTGCGACCCGGTTCTGCTTCAGCGACGCGTTTCGAATGCGCATGCCGTGCGCATCCGAAACGACCGCATTCATCATCTCCCTGGAACGCCCCATGGCCAAGAAAGTCAGCCTCACCCAGTACCTCGTCGAGCAGCAGCGCGAGCACGGCCGCATCCCGTCGCAGCTGCGCCTGCTGATCGAGGTGGTGGCGCGCGCGTGCAAGCACATCGCGATCGCCGTCAACAAGGGCGCGCTCGGCGACGTGATGGGCTCGGCCGGCTCCGAGAACGTGCAGGGCGAGGTGCAGAAGAAGCTGGACATCATCTCCAACGAGGTGCTGATCGAGGCCAACGAATGGGGCGGCCACCTGGCCGCGATGGCCTCGGAGGAGATGGACACCATCCACGTCGTGCCCAACCGCTACCCGCAGGGCGAATACCTGCTGCTGTTCGATCCGCTCGACGGCTCGTCCAACATCGACGTCAACGTGTCGATCGGCACCATCTTCTCGGTGCTGCGCAAGGTGGGCCACCACCACGGCGTGGCCGAGGAGGACTTCCTGCAGGCCGGCAAGAACCAGGCGGCCGCCGGCTACTGCATCTACGGCTCGCAGACGATGCTGGTGCTGACGGTGGGCGACGGCGTGGCGATGTTCACGCTCGACCGCGAGATGGGCTCGTGGGTGCTCACCGCCGAGAACGTGCAGATCCCCGAGGACACGAAGGAATTCGCCATCAACATGTCCAACCAGCGCCACTGGGCGCCGCCGGTCACGCGCTACATCGACGAGTGCCTGCTGGGCAAGGACGGCCCGCGCGGCAAGGACTTCAACATGCGCTGGGTCGCCTCGATGGTGGCCGACGTCCACCGCATCCTGAGTCGCGGCGGCGTCTTCCTGTACCCGTGGGACAAGCGCGAGCCCGAGAAGGCCGGCAAGCTGCGCCTGCTGTACGAGGCCAACCCGATGAGCTTCCTCGTCGAGCAGGCGGGGGGCGCGTCGACCAACGGCAAGCAGCGCATCATGGACCTGCAGCCGACCAAGCTGCATGAGCGCGTGGCGGTGTTCCTGGGTTCGAAGAACGAGGTGGAGCGGGCGACGGCTTATCACGCAGAGACGCAGGCCTGAGTCCCGCACCGGAGGTGTCTGGCGCGGCCTTCATCCGCGCCGTGACGTCGGCCAACGCGAAGACGATTTTCGCGGATGAAGGACGTGCCTGACGCCGATCCCCAGTGGGGCCGGCGTCAGGCATTGCGGATCGCGATCAGCATCGCGGTCTCCAGCGAACGCCCGGCGCGATCCGAGATGCCAGACACCTCCGGCAGCGCCTCGGCATGACAATCAAGCCCGCTGCTGCAGCTCGCTCACCAGAGCGAGCAAGCGCTTCTGCAACTGCACCGACGCCACCGTCAACGGCGCCCGCAACTCGTTCGCGCACTCGCCCTGCGCCGCCAGCACGGCCTTCACCGGCCCCGGGCTCGGCTCCTCGAACAGCACCACGGTCAGCGGCTTGAGCCGGCGCCACAGCGCACGCCCCGCCGCGAGGTCGCCCCGCGCCAGCGCCTGGTCGAACGCCACGAACAGCTCCGTTCGCAGGTGCGCGCTCGCCGCGATCGCGCCGGCGCCGCCCAGGCAGCGCGTCGAGAACCACTCGTTGTCGTTGCCGCACAGCACCTGCAGCCGGCCGTCGGCGATCAGCGCCTCGGTCTGTTCGACGCGGCCGCCGCAGTCCTTCAGCGCGACGATGCGCGGATGCGCCGCGAGCGCGAGCAAGGTGTCGAGCTCGATGCGCACGCCGGTGCGCGCGGGGATGTCGTAGACGACCAGGGGCGCGGGCGAGGCATCGGCGATGGTCGTGAAGAAGATGCGCAACGCGTCCTGCGACGGGCGCAGGTAGGGCGGTGCGGTGACCATGAACGCGGCGGGCGCATGGCGGGCGGCGGCGTCGATGCGACGCAGCACCTCGTCGGCCGTCGTGCCCGACGCACCCATGATCAACGGCAGCGACGTGTTCGCCTTGACCGTGCCCAGCACGGCGACGCGCTCGTCGTCGGAGAGAAGCGGCGCCTCGCCCGTCGTCGCGCAGACCACGAAGCCGGAGACACCGGCACCGGCCAGGCGCTTGACGAGCGCCGCCAGCGCGTCGTGGTCGACGCGGCCCTCGCGCAACGGGGTGACGAGGGGGATCCAGACCCCGGAGAAAATGGTGGAGCGGCTCACGCAGGTTTCCTTTCAGCAACGACCGGACAAGATCGTCATTGGAGGAGCGCGCAGGGCGGGCCTTGGTTCCGTGAGTGTTTCTTCCGGGAGCTGGCCTGGTTCCGTCGCTCATCCGACGACGGAACCGCAGCCCCGGTCAGACGAGCAACGGCTTTTTCGCTTTGTCCGCACCCGCGTGCACAGGCGTCCCGCGCGAGGGCGCGAGCAACTTGAGGGCAGCGAGGTGGCGGGACATGCGTCGATGTTAGCTCAGACCGGCGGCGGATTGCGCTCCGCGAAGCCGCGCTGGTGCCAGTACGGGTACGGCAGCGTCACCGCGCTCGCCTCGTCCAGCCGCCGGACCTGCTCGGCCGTCAGGTTCCAGCCGATCGCACCCAGGTTCTCGCGCAACTGCTTCTCGTCGCGCGCGCCGACGATCACGTTGGCCACGGTCGGGCGCTGCAGCAGCCAGTTCAGCGCCACCTGCGGCACCGACTTGCCCGCCTCCTCGCCGACCGCGGCGAGCACGTCCACGACCTTGTAGAGGTATTCGTCGTCCACCGGCGGTCCCATGTCGGCCGTGACGTGCAGGCGGCTCTGCGCCGGGATGCCCGTGCCGCGCCGGATCTTGCCGGTGAGGCGGCCCCAGCCCAGCGGGCTCCAGACGACCGCCGAGACGCCCTGGTCGATGGCCAGCGGCATCAGCTCCCATTCGTAGTCGCGGCCCACCAGCGAGTAGTAGGCCTGGTGCGCGACGTAGCGCTGCAACGCGAGCTTCTCGGACAGCGCGAGCGACTTCATCAGGTGCCAGCCCGAGAAGTTGGACACGCCCAGGTAGCGGATCTTGCCCTCGCGCACCAGTTCGTCGAGCGTGAACAGCGTCTCCTCGATCGGCGTCTTCGCGTCGAAGCCGTGCAACTGGAACAGGTCGATGTAGTCGGTGCCCAGTCGCTTGAGCGAGCCTTCCACCGATGCGCGCAGGTGGTGCCGCGACGAGCCGACGTCGTTCGGGCCGTCGCTCATGCGAAACGTGGCCTTGGTCGAGACGATGACCTTGTCGCGCCGGCCGGCGATGGCCTTGCCCAGCACCTGCTCGGCGAGGCCGCGCGAGTAGATGTCGGCCGTGTCGAACATGTTCAGGCCGGACTCCAGGCAGATGTCGACAAGGCGGCGCGCGCCGTCGCCGTCGGTCGAGCCCCAGGCCGCGAAGAAATCATTGCCGCCACCGAAGGTGCCGGTGCCCAGGCTGAGCGCGGGCACCATGAAGCCGGAGGCGCCGAGTCGTCGTTGTTCCATGTGATCTCCTTGGGAAGAGCGCGAGGATAGGAGCCTGCGCGCTCCGCTGCCACGTGTCACGAGCAAGCCCCCGCGCCCAGAAAGGGCGGCCTGATATTGCCCATTTCCATGTCCAGATACGGCGTGTCCGGACCCAGCCGCGCCCTGACAATGGCGGCCTGTCCTTTCGCACGCCCACCCCGATGACCGCCGCCAGCCTGATCCGTCTCCTCGCCTTGTCGGCCATCTGGGGGGCGTCGTTCCTGTTCATGCGCATGGGCGCGCCGGTGCTGGGCCCGACGCTGTTGATCGCCTGCCGCGTGCTGTTCGCGGCGCTGTTCCTCGCGATCGTCGGCGCGGTGCTGCGCAAGCCCCTGGACCTGCGCCGCAACGCCTGGCACTACCTCGTGCTGGGCGCCTTCAACTCGGCCCTGCCCTTCCTGCTGTTCGCGTTCGCCGCACGCACGCTGTCGGCCTCGCTGATGGCCATCCTCAACGCGACGGCGCCGATCTGGGGCGCCGTCATCGGCGCGGTGTGGACGCGCAGCGCGCTCTCCGCGCGCTCGCTGGCAGGCCTGGCCCTGGGCGTGGGCGGCGTCGCGGTGCTGGTCGGTTTCGATCCGAGCACCTGGCGCGACGGTGCGCCGCTGGCGATCGCGCTGGCCTTGGCGGCCTCGTTCTCGTACGGCATCGCCACCAATTACGCGAAGTCGGCCAGGAAGGTCGAGCCGTTCGCCAACGCCCACGGCAGCATGTGGGCCGCGACCTTGCTGATCGCGCCGCTGGTGCCATTCGCGCCCGCGGCCGCGATGCCCAGCCTGCCCGTCGCGCTGTCGGTGCTGGCGCTGGGCGTGGTCTGCAGCGGCATCGCCTACCTGCTGTACTTCCGCCTGATCGCCGACATCGGCGCCGCGTCCGCGCTGACCGTCACGTTCCTGGTGCCGATGTTCGGCGTGCTGTGGGGCCACCTGTTCCTGGGCGAGCCGCTCGGCTGGAACACGCTGGTCGGCGCGCTGGTCGTGGTCGTGGGGACGGCGCTGGTGACGGGGTTCAGCGTGGCGGCGCTGTTCAAGCGTCCCGTGATCGCTGGTTGATGCCCGGGCCAGGACGTCTTCGGCGATGATGGCGCGCATCGACGGTCGCACCGTCACGCCCGCAACCCGACCCTGCCCCGCACCATGACCCTCCAACGCACCGGCCACCGCTACCGCGACGTCGAATCCGGCAAGACGCTCGATGTGTGGTTCCCCCGAAACGCCGCCTCCAGCCGGCGCGGCTGCCTGGCCGAGAAGGTGGGGCTGATCGCGGGCGACGTCGTCGAGGTGACGATCGCGTCGCTCGCCGACGCGCCCGTCTCGACCGAGGACGCGTGGCTGCGGCTGCACCTGTTGTCCGAGCTCGCGGTCAAGCCCAACGAGGTCAACCTGGAGGGCCTGTTCGGCCTGCTGCAGAACGTGGCGTGGACGTCGGCGGGGCCGGTGTTGCCGGCGCTGGTCGACGAATTGCGCAACCGCGTGGCGGCCGAGTTCCACCATCTCGCCGTCCCCTCCATCGACAAGTTCCCGCGCATGACCGACTACGTGGTGCCGGCCGGCGTGCGCATCGCCGACGCCGACCGCGTGCGCCTGGGTGCGCACCTGTCACCGGGTACGACCGTGATGCACGAGGGCTTCGTGAACTTCAACGCCGGCACGCTGGGCGAGTCGATGGTGGAGGGGCGGATCACGCCGGGGGTGGTCGTGGGCCGGAATTCGGACATCGGCGCGGGCGCCTCCATCATGGGCACGCTGTCGGGCGGCGGCAAGACGAAAAACTCGATCGGCGAGCGCAGCCTGCTCGGTGCGAACGCGGGCATCGGCATCTCGCTGGGCGACGAGTGCATCGTCGAGGCGGGCCTGTACGTGACCGCCGGCACCAAGGTCAAGCTGCCGGACGGCAGCGTGGTGGCCGCCCGGACACTGTCGGGCCGCCCCGGCCTCCTGTTTCGCCGCAACAGCCAGAGCGGCGCGGTCGAGGTGCTGGAGACGAACGCCGAGCGCTGGGGCGGGTTGAACACGGCGCTGCATTCCAACGATTGATCCAACGGAGACGCGACATGGACCAGTTCACCGGCGGCTGCCTGTGCGGCGACGTCCAGATCGTGGCGACGGGCCGCCCGTACCGGGTTGGCCTGTGCCACTGTCTCGACTGCCGCAAGCATCACGGCGCCCTGTTCCACGCCTCGGCGATCTTTGCGCGAGACGCCGTGACGATCACCGGCGAGCCGCGCGAGTACGCGGGGCGCTCCTTCTGTCCGCGCTGCGGTTCGTCCGTGTTCGGGCGCTCCGACGATGAGGTCGAGGTGAACCTCGGATCGCTCGATGCGCCGGATCAACTGACGCCGACCTATGAACTCTGGACGGTCCGGCGTGAGTCCTGGCTGCCGCCGTTTCCGCTCACCCGGCACTACGAGCGCGATCGGGACGCAACGAGCCGCTTCGAAACGTAGCGCGCAGCCCGCGCAAGGCGCGGCCGGCCAGCGCCGCCATGACCGCGGTCACCGCCAGCATCGCCGCCATGTGGACCGCGACCGCGGCCAGGGCCAGCAGCATCGATCCGGAGGCCGTGATCTCGCGGGCCGGCGACCCCGACAGGCACAGCGGGATCAAGGCAGGCACCAGCATCATCCCGGCACCATGGATCGTGCCCATCGCGAACGACCACAGCGCGAGGCCGGCCTGGCCCGCCACGTGGCGCGGCAGGTGCCCCGACACGTGGATGGCGGCGACGAAGACGGCCAGGCCGCCCGCGAGCCAGGGCAGCATGCCGCGCTGCGCGACGAGGCCCAGTGCCGCCAACGCCGCGATCAGCGCGACCGACGCCGCGTGGCCCGTGGCGATCGGCGCCAGCGCGCGCCAGGCCTGCGCGCGTCCGCCCGCGCGCTCGCGCCAAGTGGCAACGAATGCCCAGCCAGTCGCGGGGTTCAGTCCGTGCAGGGCGCCGACGCCCGCCACGGCCAGCCAGGGCCACGCGGTCATGAAGCTGCCCTCCGCCTGTCGGCTGCGGTGCGAGCCCCTTCGGGCGGCCGGGCGGTGCTCATAAGGCTACCCTCCGCCTGACGGCTGCGGTGCGAGCCCCTTCGGGCGGCCGGGCGGTGCTCATAAGGCTACCCTCCGCCTGACGGCTGCGGTGCGAGCCCCTTCGGGCGGCCGGGCGGTGCTCATGCCGGCCTCCTGGCGTCAGGCGCGCGCGGCGCAGCAGGACGCGACGACCGCCGGTGCCGGGGCGCTCTCGTAACGGTCGTGGTGGCGCACCCACTCCATGGTGTACGCCAGCGCGTCCTCGTCGCGACCCCGGGGCGCCATGTCGAGGAGGTTGTAGGTGGTGCCCATCATCGCTTCCACGCCGCGGCCGTAGGTCGAGTACGTGTGGAACACGTCGCCGGCGTCGTCCTTGTAGAAGAAGCTGATGCCGGGCGCCTCCTCCTGCGGGAAGGCGGTCATGCCGAAGTTGTAGAAGACCTCGCCATCGACGCGGCTCTCCGGCGGGAAGCTGACGGCGAAGTCGTGGTTGAAGTCGCTGTCGTGCGCCGAGGCCCACGCGAAGTCCCAGCCCATGCGCTGGCGGAAGCGCTCGATCTCGTCCAGCGGGGCGCGCGACACCAGCAGCAACGTGAGATCGCGGTGCTCCAGGTGGATCTTCGCGCCGACCAGGTGGTCGGCCATGAACGAGCAGCTCTTGCAGCCCTGCTCCCAGCCCGGCGCGAGCATGAAGTGCTGCACCATCAGCTGGCGCCGTCCCTCGAACAGGTCGGCGAGCGTGCGGCGGCCCGCGGGCGTGTCGAAGGTGTAGGTCTTGTCCAGGCGCACCCAGGGCAGCGTGCGGCGCTCGCGCGCAACCTGGTCGCCCTGGTGCGTCAGTTCCTTCTCGCGCGCCAGCAGGGCGCGGCGCTGCGCGAGCCAGTCTTCGCGCGACGCGACAGGATGGTTGGCGCCGTTGGTGGCGATCGTGTTGGTGTTCATCGCTTGCTCCTCGGCTCGGACGAGCCAGTCGGGTTGAATGGGGAACCGTCGGCGTTCAGGACGGCCGCTTCGACGGACGCCGCACGGCGCGCACCTTGCCGCTGCCGCCGCCACCGCAATAGAAGAGGTCGGCGCCGTCGGACTCGAGCCCGCTGATGCCGGTGCCGGCGGGCATCTCCAGGCGCTCCAGCACCGCGCCGTCGGCGGGATCGATGTGGCGCAGCTCGCTCTCGTCGCCTTCCCAGGTGGCGTGCCACAGCTCGCCGTCGACCCAGGTCACGCCGGTGACGAAGCGGTCGGACTCGATCGTGCGGACGATGGCGCCCGACTCGGGGTCGATCTGGTGGATCCTGCGATCGCGGTATTGCCCGACCCACAAGCTGCCTTCCGCCCAGGTGAGGCCCGAATCGGTGCCGCCTCCGGGCGCCGGGATGGACTTCAGCACGTTGCCGGTGACGGCGTCGATCTTGTCGATGCGCTGCTCGGTGATCTGCCACAGGTGCTTGCCGTCGAACGCGGTGCCGGCGTCGGCGCCCTGCTCGATCCGGCGCGTCGCATCGCCGCTCGTGGGATCGAACGCCATCAGCGCGGCGCCGGTCGCGGCCCACACCTGGTGGCCGTCGTACGTCACGCCGCCGACGCGTTGCACGCCCTCGAACGGGCCGTATTCGCGCACGATCTCGGCGGGCCGCTTCTCCGCTTGGGGTTTCCTGGAAGTCATCGTCGGGGTCCTTCGAAGCGCCTCGGTGTGGCGCGATGAAGTGACTCTACTCAGATGGCAACGTGGCGGGGAGTAACAAGATCGTCGTGAATCCGGCCAGGGGCGGCGCCAGCCAGCGACGCGCCCGCGCGTGGCCGATCGCCCGCACGCGGGCCGCGGCCTCCAGCTCGGCCAGCGCGCGCTGGACGGTGCGCTGGCTGGCGCCGAGGGCGAGCGCCAGCGCCGAGGTCGACCACGGCGCGCCATCGGACAACAGCGCCACCAGCGACGCCTGCTCGCCTTCGATGGGCGGCGCGAGCACGGCGACGGCCCGTGGGCCGAGCGGCCGCAGCGCGAAACCGCGCGGCGTGGCCTCGACCTGCGCCAGCGGCTTGACCAGTGCGCGCAGCCGGCCGATCTCCACGCGCAGCCGCGCCCGATGCGTCTCGTCCGGATCGCGAAAGCCGAACGCGCCGGCAATCAACGCCTCGCGGTCGACGTCGCCCGGCCACGCCTGGGCGAGCGCGCGTACCAGCGCGAACAGCACCGGGCGACGCGCCAGCGAACACCACGCCGCATCGACACCGATGCCGCGCCGGCACGCGTCCACCACCAATGCGCCGGAGCCCAGGAGCCGCGCCACGTCTTCGAGCCGCAAGGCCTGTTCGCCGGAAGCATCGATGCGACGCGCGGCCGGGCGATCGAACGCCTCGCGGGCGCGCGCCACCTCCGCGAGCAGCGCCGGCACGCGCGCGCGGGACGCCGCCGCATGCGCCCGCGCGAGCGCCGCCTGCGCGTGCGCGATGCGCATGGCCCGCAGCGCCGCCTCGGCGGTGCTCAGCTCGGCCACCGCCGCCAGCGCGGGCGACAACGCGCGCGCGTCGAGCGAGTCCAACGTGGCCGCGGCCTCGTCGAGACGGCCCAGCAACAGCAGGCGCCGCGCCGCGATCAACCGCGCCTGCATCGCGTTGCCGTGGTCGCCGTGCGACGCCAGCGTGGCCGACGCCGCCGCCAGCGCGCGTGGCGAGCCCGCGAAGTCGCGCATCGCCAGCGCGACCTCGGCCTCGGCGACGACGCAGCGTGCCCGCGCCAGCTCCTCGTGCGAGCCGAACGCGCGCGCCGCGAGCTTCAACAGCTCGCGCGAGCGCGGATAGTCGCCCAGTTGCGCCATCGCGATGCCGCGCAGCGC